>QWCK01000667.1_pt1 | contig 57256 bp, 50 predicted proteins | sample 1972571 | NCBI WGS metagenome assembly QWCK01 (sample SAMN09866710, study PRJNA288562) | Human gut metagenome isolate term2_stool, whole genome shotgun sequencing... | isolation source: gut | host: Homo sapiens | place: USA: California | reverse complement strand
TGTACAACACCGTAATCAACCACGGATTAAAAGGTTGATAGAAAGGAGAAGGTATATCTGTAAGTGACCGTTAGATGAGTCAATTACAATATACCAGGGTTTCCTGTTTTGTTCCGGAATTATCTTCCCGCAACAAAAATGGCTCTTTCAACAGCGCATTCAATGGTTCTTTCTTTTTTGTGAAATCCTGATAGTAAGGTGTCGCAGGAGTAGCAATAACCAATTCATCTGATGCAAAAGCCAAAAATTCGCAAGTAGTATCCGAACAGGTGGTTCCTACAAGTCCCAGATCACAGGTACCATCATCAATCTTGTGAATGATTTCCAGACTGTCTCCACAAATAGTATGAAATGTAACATCCGAAAACTTATCATGATAGATTGCCAGTAATTCCGGAAGTACATAGAGCGATGGTACAGAGGATACACCGATCTGTAATTTATTTGTTCCTTCATTGGAAAGCTCCAGTACAGCTTTTTGCTGCAATGTCAAAATTTCAGAGGCATATTGGTAGAGCTTCATGCCTGCTGGTGTTACGGACAGGGTTTTTGTTGTGCGTTTTAATAGTTGTATATGAAATTCCTGCTCCAGGGAACGAATATGCGCACTGACTGTCGGCTGGGACAAATATAGTTTTTGTGCTGCCTGCGAAAAACTCTGGTATTTTACGGTATATACAAATGCTTCTAGTTGTCTGATGTCCATATCCATTTTCCTCTTTCTACGTGTTTCTTTATAAAAATCCTGCCTTTTCTGCCATAGCACTTTTTTATAGCAAAATATAAATCATATTCATTTTGACTCCAACATTTATATCCTATTGAAAAATCAATATAAAATGCTTCTAATTTGATTTTACTCCTATTTATAGATTTTCTCAATATATTTATTTGAGTTATCAATATTAACGATTTTACTGGAAAATGTAGGAATGTTATACTAAATGTAACAAAAACAGACGTAGTAAAACGTCAGAAAAACAAAGGAGAACAGTTATGAAATTTTTCAACAACACATGGAAGCTTGCAATCGCAGGTGCCATTGTCGGTGTACTGGCAGCATTGCTTGCATTCTTCGGAAACCCGGCAAACATGGCCATCTGCGTGGCATGTTTTATCCGTGACACAGCAGGAGCATTAAGTCTCCATTCCGCCGCACCGGTACAGTATTTCCGTCCGGAAATTGTAGGATTTGTAGTAGGCGCATTTCTTATTTCTCTGATCACAAAAGAGTACAAAGCAACCGCAGGTTCCGCACCAATGATCCGTTTCCTGCTTGGAATGATCATGATGATCGGCGCTTTGGTATTCCTTGGATGTCCGCTTCGTATGGTAATCCGTATGTCTGCCGGTGATCTGAATGCTTATGTGGCATTGATCGGTTTTGCAGGCGGTGTGGCAACAGGAACCTTCTTCCTGAAAAAAGGATTCACACTTGGAAGAGCTTATGAAACAAAGAAAGCAAACGGCATGGTATTGCCGACCGCATTAATCGTTTTGCTGATTATCGGTATCTCAACCGGTGCATATACAGCAAGTACTGAAGGACCGGGAAGTATGCATGCACCAATCGCCATTGCATTAATTGTAGCCCTGATCATTGGTGCCATCGCACAGATGAGCAGAATGTGTTTTGCAGGAAGTATCCGTGACGTCATTCTGATGAAAAATTTTGACCTGATCAGCATCATTGGCGCACTGTTCGTTGTTATGTTAATTTACAATATTGCAACAGGAAACTTCCACTTCAGTTTTTCCGGTCAGCCAATCGCACACTCCCAGCATTTGTGGAACATCCTTGGTATGTATGTAGTAGGATTTGGTGCTGTACTGGCAGGTGGATGTCCGCTGCGTCAGCTGATCCTTGCAGGACAGGGTTCTTCCGACAGTGCGGTAACTTTCCTTGGTATGCTCCTTGGTGCAGCATTTGCACATAACTTCGGTCTGGCAGGCGCAGCAGCGAAAGCAGCTACCGAAACTGAAGCCGCAGTTGCAGGTGGTCCGGCTACCGCAGGTAAAGCAGCAGTGATTGCATGTATTATCGTATTATTTATTATTGCAGTAACAAATAAAAGAAATCTGAAAAGAGGAAAATAAAAATGGCAGAATTCATTGAAGTAGATGTAAGAGGACTTTCTTGCCCAGAACCAGTATTGCTTGTCATGGACGCTATGGATGAACATCCGGGTGAAACCATTCATGTAATCGGCGATGAAGCCCATACAAGAACCAACATTGAAAAAACATTAAACTATCAGAAAAAAGAATTTCACACTGAACAGAAAAACGGTTGCTTTGAAATTACATTTCGGGCATAATAAGGGAGCAGATGATCAGATATGTTATGCTTTGTGATCAAACGATAACTCTGTATCATAACTGATCAAAATGCAACTTATTTAGGAAAGAAACTTATTAAAAAACGGAGCGTTATTATCATGCGAAAGAAAAAACCTTATCAGATTTTGACATTTCATACCACATCAGCTGCCATGGCCATGGAGCTGTATTGTAAAGAGCATGACATACCCGGTCGTTTAATCCCGGTTCCACGGGAACTGTCTGCCGGCTGCGGTCTGGCCTGGCGCATACCCCCGGAAGCGTACGCCCGTCATAAAAATAATTTACTTGGCTCCAACATTGAAATTGAACAAAATGTAGAGCTGGTTATTTAGATATCTGATACCACATAACCAATAATCTGAAATGGAATATTCCCCTGGATTGTAACAGTAGTTTCTATCCGGGGGACTTTTTATAAGCTGTTTTAATAAAAAATGAAGGCTATTTCATTTGGCAGAAACATCCAGTTCTAACCGCATAAGAACCAGCTCCTGCCAATGACCGTCTCTGCTGTGAAAACCTCTTGGATTTCTTCCATATTCCACAAACCCATGCTTTTTGTATAACCTGATTGCATTTTCGTTTTCAGAGACAACTTCCAGTTCTAACTGTAAAAAACCGGCATTCTTCGCACATTCGATACAAGATTTTGTGAGTGCATCGCCAATGCCGAGTCCCCAGTATCCTTTCAGGATACTGATACCAAATTCTACCCGATGCCGCATTTTATCACAATTTCGAATCAGACTGTTGCCGGCAGAGCCGACTAATTTTCCGTCTACAAAGGCACAGATTTCCACGTCTGTTCCACTGCATTTTGTTTCCTTCAATTGCCGTTCAAGAGAAATAATATCCAAGGTGCATTCATCCGGATATGTAAGAAGGAAGTCCGTTTCTTTATGGGTTTGTACAAAATAAGCATGATGCCGTACTGCATCAGACGCTTCTGCATTTCGTAAGATACATTTCTGTCCGTTTTTTAACTGTATTGGTTGATAAAAAAACATAAGTCCTCCAAAACATTTTTCTTAAGTATACCACAAAATAGCCGGAAAATTGTTTGATTTTTCTTAAAAATGCATATGTCTCCCTAAACAAATGCGTCAAATTTCAATTTTTATAGAATCGAAAAAAACAATTTTCCCTTGACACATCCCCATATCATCATATATATTAGCATTAATAAGAGGGAGTAACCTACGTGATCCCACGTTTACGATGTCGTCAGTACGATGTGATACATCCGGTGTCGTAAGAAAACGGTGAGACTTTTATTGTACATTGATTGTGCAATAATGGTCTCTTTTCTATTTCAAAGATTCCTGAATTTGCATAATCAAACAGCAGATTGCAGATAACAAAATGCAGACAACAGGAGGATTTGATATGAAAGAAATGTATCAGCTGACCGCAACGCAGGTTATGAACCGCTTTAACAGTTCCACGCAGGGACTGACATCTACTCAGGCAGAGGAACGCCACCGCACATCCGGATGGAACGAACTGACCGCTGCAAAACCGAAACCTTTATGGAAACTTTTTCTGGAACAATTTCAGGATTTTCTTGTAATCATTCTCATAATCGCAGCTATTATATCCGGACTGCTTGGTGACGCGGAAAGCGCCGCCGTTATTCTCGTTGTTATCGCATTAAATGCCATACTTGGAACGGTACAGACCCGACAGGCAGAACGTTCCTTAAACAGTCTGAAAAACCTATCCGCGCCAAAAGCTTCCGTACTTCGCGACGGATCCGTCCTGCAGCTTCCTGCTAAGGAACTGGTTCCCGGTGATATCGTCCTTTTGGAAGCAGGAGATATCGTTCCTGCAGATGGTCGGATCATCGAATGTATCAGTTTAAAAATTGATGAAAGTGCCCTGACCGGAGAGAGCCTCAGTGTGGATAAAATCATTGATGCGATTCCCGAGCAGGCAGCTTTGGGCGATCGGAGAAATATGGTCTTTTCCGGCAGTTTTATTACCAACGGTCGTGGAAAAATCGTCATTACAGATATTGGCATGCACACAGAGGTCGGTAAAATTGCGAATCTTTTGCACAATACATCTGCAAAGCGAACCCCGCTGCAAACTTCCCTTGATTCTTTCGGGAAAAAGCTGTCTATTGCCATTTTAATCTTTTGCGGCATTTTGTTCGGAATGAGTGTCTTTCGCGGAGAATCTATCGGAAATGCCTTTTTGTTTGCAGTTGCTCTGGCAGTTGCAGCAATTCCAGAAGCATTAAGCTCCATCGTAACCATCGTTTTATCCTTTGGCACACAGAAAATGGCAAAAGAGCATGCCATTATCCGAAAACTTCAGGCAGTGGAGGGGCTTGGAAGCATTTCTGTCATTTGTTCAGATAAAACAGGAACTCTGACGCAAAATAAAATGACTGTGGAACACTATTATGTGAATGGTCAATCCATTCCTGCAAATAAGATATCCCATTCCGATACTGCCAATAAACGGTTATATTTCGCCAGTGTATTGTGTAATGATGCAAAAATAGAAGATAAAAATATAGAAATCGGTGATCCGACAGAAATTGCTCTGCTGCAAATGGAACCTCAGATGCACAGCACCATTTCAGAAATACAGGCAGAATACCCAAGAATTGACGAACTTCCCTTTGACAGTGAACGTAAAATGATGACAACACGGCATACATGTTCGAATTCTGAGCATACTACTGATTCTGAAGCAAAACAGTTTCTAATTGTAAAAGGTGCAGTTGATGTACTGCTGCAAAGAACCGATTCCATTTGGACCAAAAATGGCACAATTTCATTGAACCCAGAAGAACAAAATCGTATTCAACTGCAGAATCAGAAATATTCCGAACAGGGATTGCGTGTCCTTGCCTTCGCTTACCGGGAACTGTCTGACCTATCCGGCATAGACAAACTTACTTTTAATGATGAATATCATCTGACATTTCTTGGTCTGATTGCCATGATGGATCCGCCGCGCCCGGAATCCAAAGATGCAGTAGCAACCTGCATCAAAGCGGGCATTCGCCCGGTCATGATTACTGGAGACCATATTTTGACTGCATCCGCTATTGCCAAACGAATCGGTATTCTGACCCCGGGCACAAAAGCATGTGAAGGTGCCGCTCTCGATACTATGTCAGATCAGGAATTGCAGGAACTGGTTCCAGAAATATCCGTTTATGCCAGAGTTTCACCAGAACATAAAATCCGCATTGTCCGGGCATGGCAGGCACGGGGAAATATTGTTGCCATGACAGGAGACGGTGTCAATGATGCTCCGGCACTAAAACAAGCAGATATTGGTGTTGCTATGGGAAACACCGGAACAGAAGTCGCAAAGGATGCTGCAGACATGGTTCTGACCGATGACAATTTTTCCACGATTGTATCTGCAGTAAAAAATGGTAGAAATCTATATCAAAACATTTTACATGCCATTGAGTTTTTATTATCCGGAAATCTGGGTGCCATTCTGACCGTTTTAGCAGCATCCCTTGCCGGACTTCCGGTTCCATTTGCACCGGTACATTTGCTTTTTATCAATTTACTGACAGACAGCCTTCCGGCAATTGCCCTTGGACTGGAACCACACACAGACGATGTAATGAAAGAACATCCTAGAGCTGCCACGGGTTCCATTTTAACCTCTTCTTTTCTGAAAAAAATCGGTTTAGAAGGACTTGTAATCGGAGCCGTAACAATCTGTTCCTTCCTCACGGGTTTGTATCGGGGAAACGCAGTACTTGCCAGTACCTGTGCGTTTGGTACGCTTTGCCTTGCACGATTGTTTCATGGATTTAACTGCAAATCCGAAAAACCTGTTTTATTTACGGAAAAGATGTTTCACAGTAAATGGCTGCTTGGCGCATTTGGATTTGGTGCAGCTTTGATTACTGGTGTGCTGATGTATCCGGGATTGCAGGAGCTCTTTAAAGTACAAACACTGACAATGCCACAGCTTGGTATGGTGTATTTGTACGCATTTTTGAGTCTGCCGATTATTCAGTTTTTTAAATGGATAAAAAGCAGAAGAAAAGCATAATCATTGATAATTTATCACAAAATATAAAGAGGTACTTAAAATGAATCTTCGAAATTTTATCGAAAAAAACAAATATTTACTGTTGATCATTGCATTTTTACTTATCATGTTCCTTGGAAAAACAAACACTGAATGGAACCTGCTGCATACTATTTGGGAAATCCTGCTGCCATTCCTGATTGGCTGCATTCTGGCATTTATCCTGAATATTCCCATGCGCTTTATCGAAAAAAAACTACTCCGACAAAATTCGAACAGACACCGAACATCAATTCGAATCATCAGTTTTTTATTAACGCTGTTGATCGTAGTTGCTATCATCTGGCTGATCCTGTTTTTTATGATTCCACAACTGTCACACAGTTTTTCAATGCTTAGTGAAAATATCAAAGATTTTGTACCACAATTTCAATCCAGTATAGAACGCCTGAACAAAAATATTCCACTGATCAGACATTTGGCTGAAACACAAACTTTCGATACGCAACAATTACTACAGACAATCTCAGATTTTCTGAAAGACAGCGCCAAATCGATTACCGGTTCCACCATTTCTGCCATCGGTTCGGTATTTCAGGGAATTGTAACCGGATTTCTGGCGTTTGCTTTTGCCTGCTACCTGCTATTTCAAAAAGAAAAACTGCAAATGCAGGTAAAAAAAGTAATTTATGCATTTTGTTCTGAAGAAAGAGCAGTAAAACTTTTTGGTATCTGCAGTATGATTTCCAGAAGTTTTACACGCTTTTTCACCGGGCAGTGTCTGGAAGCACTGATCCTTGGCGGACTCTTTTTGCTGACATTAACGATTTTCCGTATGCCTTATGCATTGCTGATCAGTGTCGTCATTGCATGTACTGCACTAATCCCAATATTTGGTGCTTTTGCCGGTTGTATTTTCGGAGTTTTTCTCATTTTTATCGTGAATCCGCAGCAGGCAGTTCTGTTTTTGATTCTGTTTTTTGTATTGCAGCAGATTGAAGGGAATCTGATCTATCCTCATGTAGTAGGAAACTCTGTCGGATTGCCATCGATCTGGGTGCTGTTAGCGGTGATCGCTGGCGGCAAACTCATGGGAATCGTGGGAATGTTTCTGTTTATTCCGCTGGCATCGGTATGTTATACGTTATTCCGCCAGCTGGTATATGAAAAACTAAAGAAAAAACTGAATAAACATGGGACATCATAAAAACATACGATTAAAGCCCTTACAACGATTCACTTTATATTTATTAAAAATGCTATCTACGCATTGCACGGATTAGATTTTGTAATTTCTAAAACTCATTCATACTGGGAACCATAAAACGCTCAGTATGAATGAGAAGATTACCCTATTAAAGCAAAAAATATATCAACTATGTATGCAGTATTTTATTATTACGTCCTTATTCTTTTTGAAGTGCTGCATAGATGCTTACCTATCATTTTATAATTTCATCAGAATCCAGCACAATGGTAAATGGTCCGTCATTGAGCAGTTCAACCTTCATATCAGCGCCAAAACTTCCAGTCTCTACTACAGGAACCTCTTTTTGGCAGGCAGCAATGATATATTCGTATAAGCTGTTTGCGAGCTCCGGATTTCCTGCCTTGATAAAGGACGGGCGATTTCCCTTTTTGCAGTCTGCATATAAAGTAAACTGAGAAATCAGCAGCAGTTCGCCATCTACGTCCTTAAGTGCCAGATTTGTCTTTCCATTTTCATCCTCAAAAATACGCATACCGATCAGTTTTTTGATCATTTTATCCGCGATCTCTGTATTATCTTCCTCCGAAACACCGATCAGAACCATAAATCCTTTTCCAATTTTTCCAATCACTTCGTTGTCTACTGTTACGGAAGCGTGCTGTACACGCTGAATTACAAATTTCATAATTTCAAAAACCCTTTCTCTTTAAACTAAAAAACCAAAACGTATCATACTTCTTTTTACTTATTCAAGAATATCGGTATCCCTTTTGCTACAAGATGCAATTCATGCAACACATAACATATTCCTCTTTGCGCCTCTATACAAAACAGATGTTCGGAAAAGGTTTACCTGTCTGTAATTATATGCTATTATAGTATATAATTTTCAACACAAAATCAATATAGAAACGGGGAAACAATATATATGAAATTGCAGCAGCTGCTAAGTCTTACCAGGAAAGCAGTAGATACTTATAAACTAATTGATGAGGGAGACCACATTGCCATCGGTGTATCCGGTGGAAAGGATTCCTTAGCCTTACTATATGCCCTGCACGGTCTGCAGCGTTTTTATCCGAAGCATTTTACCCTGACAGCAGTCAGCGTGGATCTTGGCATGGAAGGATTTGATCTGAGTCCGGTGACACAGCTTTGTGAGGAACTTGGCGTTTCACATCATATCGTAAAAACGCAGATCGGACAGATCGTATTTGAAGAACGCAAGGAGAAAAATCCATGTTCTCTGTGTGCTAAAATGCGAAAAGGCGCTTTATACAATGCAGTCAAAGAACTGGGATTTAATAAAGTAGCTTACGCCCATCACAAGGATGATTTTATCGAAACAATGATGATGTCCATGATTTACGAAGGACATTTTTACTGTTTTCCACCAAAAACGTATCTGAACCGCATAGAATTGACGATTATTCGTCCATTTTTGTATGTGGAAGAAGCAGATGTCATCGGTTTCAAAAATAAATACCACCTTCCGGTGGTAAAAAATCCATGTCCGGCAGACGGAGCAACCAGGCGCGAATATGTCAAACAGCTCATCCGATCTATCAACCATGAAAATCCGGGGGCAAAGACACGTTTGTTTACCGCATTGATCAACGGGCATATCCCGGACTGGGAAGAACAGAAAGACTGATATTTTTAGTATCAGCAGCAAAATTTTTCCCTTTCTTTTATAAATAAAAAAACAGAACACAAACATCATTATTATTATAAATTACTTTAAGAAAGAATGGTTTTATATGAAAGAACGAAAATACAGTGACCAGATTAATATTGACAACGAACAAAAACTCCGTGCACTGGTAGCTGAACTGCCACGTTTCTGCCGGGAATATTTTATCGGCATTGAGCCATCAACATCTTCCCGGACGCGAATTGCCTATGCCTATGACCTTGGCGTTTTTTTCCACTATCTGCATGAAAATAATGCCGCAATGGAGAAAATGGAGATTGTTGATTTCCCCATTGACATTTTAGAGCAGATCACACCGATGGATATTGAAGAATATCTGCAATATCTGAAGTTTTATCATCATAATGGAAAAGAATATAGCAATGATGAGCGTGGTCAGATGCGAAAACTTGCCTGCCTGCGCAGTTTTTATAATTATTTCTTCCGCAAGGAGATCATCGAAAAAAATCCTGCCGCACTGGTGAAAATGCCAAAACAGCATGAGAAAAATATTGTCCGGCTGGATGTGGATGAGATTGCGATTTTGCTGGATGAAGCAGAATCCGGAGATAAATTAACGGAACGCCAGAAGATTTATCACAACAAAACGAAAAAACGTGACGTGGCGATTCTGACGCTTTTGCTTGGCACAGGAATCCGTGTATCCGAGTGTGTCGGTCTGGATCTGAATGATATTGATCCGAAAAACAACGGCATTAAGGTTCATCGGAAAGGTGGATCTGAGGTTATGGTTTATTTTGGGGATGAAGTGGCTGCAGCGCTGGATGTCTATCTGGATGAGCGACTGGATATGGAGCCGAAGGAAGGAAGTACCGAAGCGGTGTTCCTTTCCATGCAGAATAAACGAATCAATGTTCGAAGCGTAGAAAATCTGGTCAAAAAATATTCCCGCCTTGTGACAACGGTAAAAAATATCACACCACATAAACTGCGCAGTACTTATGGCACAACACTTTATCAGGAAACCGGCGATATTTACCTTGTCGCCGATGTGTTGGGACACAAGGATGTCAACACGACCAAGAAACACTATGCGGCACAGGCGGACAGTAGACGCCGTATGGCAGCAAAAGCAATCCGTCTGCGGGAAAAACAGCCGGATTCTGATCAAGAGTAATATTCCTCATGTAAGCATCCTCATAAACAATGCAGATAACATATAAACTTGCAGCAGCTATCTAACAAATTTTGAAAAATCGGTGAAAAATCATGCATGAATTCGCAATCTTACCCTTGTGCATTATTTTTCAGTGTGCTATAATTTGATTCGATATTGAGAAAAGCGATGAAAGAACAAGTACTGTATGCAGGAACATTCCAGAGAGAGCAGAATGGTGGAAGCTGCTTATGAGAATCATACAGGAAGACCAGTCTTGAGCTGTGCGTGTAAAAAGATTTTGTCAAAACTGTTTTCAGGACAGATTTTTTAAGCGTCACCGTCTTGCCGCGTTACAGGCTAAATCAAGTAAAACATTAAGGTGGAACCGTGTATGCATGCACCCTTAAGTATACCTGGCAGCAGGTATATTTAAAGGTGCTTTTTTAGTTTATAGAAGTAACTCAATAAACAAAGGTTCTGGAAAGGAAAAACAATGGTTAATTTTAAAGAAGATGAACAGTTAAACATGCTCAATCACTCCTGTGCCCATCTGATGGCTCAGGCTGTAAAGCACCTGTATCCGCAGGCAAAATTCTGGGTTGGACCGGTTGTAGCAGAGGGATTCTACTACGATATCGATCTTGGTGATGACGTTATCCGCGATGAGGATATCGCAGCTATCGAGAAAGAGATGAAAAAAGTTGCAAAATCCGGCAAAAAAATAGTTCGTCATGAGATTTCCAAAGAAGAAGCTATGGAAATGTTCAAAGATGACAGCTACAAACTGGATCTGATCTCCAATCTGGAGGATGGCAACATTTCCTGTTATACACAGGGTGATTTCACAGATCTCTGCCGTGGACCTCACGTAGACAACGTAAAATTATGCCGTCACTTCAAACTGATCAGACATTCCGGCGCTTACTGGAAAGGCGACAGCAAAAACAAAATGCTGCAGCGTATTTATGGTGTATGTTTCCCGACTGCTGAGGAGCTGGAAGCACACCTGCAGTTATTAGAGGAAGCAAAAGAGCGTGACCACAGAAAAATCGGTAAAGACATGGGTCTGTTCATGGTAGACGATCTGGTTGGACGTGGACTTCCGATGTTCCTTCCGAAAGGATATGTGATCTGGCAGGAGCTGGAAAATTATATCAAAAACAAAGAGCGTAAACTTGGTTATCAGCACGTTATGACGCCATGTGTTGGTACAGTAGATCTGTATAAAACATCCGGACACTGGGATCACTACAAAGACAACATGTTCCCGGCGATGGAAGTTGAGGGAGAGTCCTTCGTATTAAGACCGATGAACTGCCCGCATCATATGATGATCTATGCAAACAGAATCCATTCTTACAAAGATCTGCCAATCCGTATCGGTGAGATCGCACATGACTTCCGTTTTGAAGCAAGTGGTACTTTAAAAGGTATCGAGCGTGGACGTCATTTCTGCCAGAATGATGCACATCTGTTTGTAACTCCTGAGCAGATCAAAGATGAGTTCTCCAAAGTAGTAGACCTGATCTTCTCTACTTACAAAGATTTCGGTATCACAGATTACAGATGCGTACTGTCTCTGCGTGATCCGGAAGACAAAGAGAAATATCATGATGATGATGAAATGTGGAACAAAGCAGAAAATGCACTTCGTGAGGTTATGGATTCCCTTGGTATCGAGTATACAGAGGAAATCGGCGAGGCTGCTTTCTACGGACCGAAGCTTGACGTAAACGTAAAACCTGCTGTTGGTAATGAGTATACACTTTCTACCTGCCAGCTTGACTTCTGTCTGCCGGCTAAATTTGAGCTGACTTATGTAGACCGCGATGGCGAGAAAAAGACGCCGGTTGTACTTCACCGTGCAATCCTTGGTTCTCTGGATCGTTTCATGGCTTACATCCTTGAGGAGACAAAAGGAAACCTGCCGACATGGTTAGCACCGGTTCAGGCACGTATCATGCCGGTTAAAACAGATGATCCGGAACTGAACGAGTACGCTCAGAAAATCTATGATGCACTGGATGCAGCAAATGTTCGTGTCGAGCTGGATAACAGAGCAGAGAAACTTGGTTACCGTATGAGAGAAGGACAGGTTCAGAAAGTACCATACCTTCTTGTTATCGGTATGAAAGAAAAAGAGGACGGAACCGTTGCATACCGTCTCCATGGACAGAAAGAGACAACTGTTCTTCCGTTAGACGAGTTTGTTGCAAAACTGACAACTGAAATCGAAACAAAAGCAAGATAGGATTCTGTTGAAAAGAATCTAAATGTGACAAGGTTAAAGGCTTTCTTAGCTGTTATTGCATAAAAGTAATAACTGGCAAAAAAATTCCTTACCGTAGATAATAAAAAATGAGTTCTGCTTTCTGTATATAATGTACAGATAAGTGGAACTCATTTTTATGTATCTCTTTTAATTAGGAATTCAGATCGGTGTTAACCTTGCAGAAGCTGCAAAAGATATCGAACATGCGACGTGGAAAGGTGAGGACGGTGTCTGTCCGCATTGCCATTCCAGAAACTTCTACATTGAAGGAGATGCAGTGGCAGTCTGCGGTCAGTGTGGTATCCGCGGTAAATTAGTGACAGAGGATGGCAAGGTTCGCTTTACCTTTGATGAATCCCAGATTGAGCATGCACATGATACTTTAAGCGGTCAGTTCATTCATGCGGATGATATTCAGAATAATGAGAAAAATGCAGGTGCTGCTGCAAGAAGTGATGAATATAAAGCAAAAGTACAGCGTTATGCTGAGGCTATCACAGCAGTAAAACCGGAATAATAAATTAAAAAAAAGTATAACAGGAAAAGTCCGATATGTTGTTTTAACAACATACAGGGCTTTTCTTTTTGGTTATAATGTGATCAGTATTTTGATAACAGAGTTTTTTACAAAATAATTTAGATATATAAAATGTAGTGATTTTGAATAAAATATGTTGGTTTATGCCAACCAAAGTCACATACATTCATGTTGAATTATTAATCACTGATTTTATCCAAAATATACCCAAAACATATTTACAGCAAAGGAGAATTTTTATTATGGAACAGAAAATGTTTTGCTACCAGTGTGAACAGACTGCCGGATGCAACGGTTGTACAGGAGCCGCAGGTGTCTGTGGAAAAGATGCAGCTGTTGCCGCTTTACAGGATGAACTGACCGGAGCCCTGATCGGTCTGGCAAAAGCCTGTGGAAATAACCCGAAAACAGAAAATACCGACCGCATCATCATTGAAGGATTATTTACAACCGTCACGAATGTAAATTTTAACGCAGAAACACTAACTGCTATGATCCAGGCAGTAAATGAAGAAAAAACAAAAGTTGTACCAAACTGCAGCAGCTGTATGTCACCATGTGGAAATACGTCCAACTATGATATGAAAAATCTGTGGAACGAGCCAGACGAAGACATCCGCTCCCTGAAATCCCTGATTTTATTTGGTATCCGTGGTATGGCAGCTTACTCTTATCACGCAATGGTTCTTGGCTATACAGATGAAACCGTCAACAGCTTCTTTTACAAGGCGCTATCTTTTATCAGCTATGATCTGGAAATGGAGCATCTGCTTCCGGTCGTTCTGGAAGTGGGAGAGGTAAACTTAAAATGCATGGCATTGCTGGATCAAGCGAACACCACTACTTACGGTACACCGGTGCCAACAAAAGTGCCGCTTACCATTGAAAAAGGTCCATTTATCGTTGTCACAGGACATGATCTCAAAGATCTAGAGCTTCTTCTGGAACAAACGAAAGATAAAGGCATCAACATTTATACACATGGAGAAATGCTGCCAGCCCACGCTTATCCGGAATTAAAGAAATATCCGCATCTGAAAGGAAATTTTGGTACTGCATGGCAGAATCAGCAAAAAGAGTTTGACCATATTCCGGGGGCAGTTTTATTTACAACCAACTGTCTGATGCCGGTAAAACCAAGCTATGCCGATCGTGTGTTTACCACAGAGGTCGTATCTTATCCGGAAATGGTTCATATCGATGAAAAGAAAGATTTTACACCGGTAATTGAAAAAGCTCTGGAACTGGGCGGATATGACACGGATCAGGACAAAACAGGCATCAACGGCGGTCATTTTGTTATGACCGGATTCGGACATGGAACCGTATTAAGTGTTGCCGATACTGTCATTGATGCCGTAAAATCCGGTGCAATCAGTCACTTTTTCTTAGTTGGCGGATGCGATGGAGCAAGAACTGGAAGAAATTATTATACAGAGTTTGTAAAACAGACACCGACAGATTCCATCATTTTGACTCTGGCTTGTGGAAAATATCGCTTTAATGATCTTAATCTTGGTGAAATCGGCGGATTGCCACGAATTATGGATATGGGACAGTGTAATGATGCGTACAGTGCCATTCAGGTTGCGGTTGCACTGGCAGAAGCGTTCCAGTGTAATGTAAATGAACTTCCATTGTCTATGGTGCTTTCCTGGTATGAGCAGAAAGCGGTATGTATTTTACTTACTTTATTACATCTTGGAATTAAAAACATTTATCTTGGACCAACACTTCCGGCATTTATTTCACCGAATGTGCTGAATTATCTGGTAGAAAATTATAATATTGCGCCGATCAGTACACCAGAAGAAGATTTGAAAAAGATTTTGGGATAAAATATTCTAATTTCGATTGTAAGTAGTCGGATAAATTTAATTATTCGACTACTTGTTTGTTCTGCCTATTTAATATTCCCATTTTCTTATATATGTAAATATGAAATTATAAAAAACGAACATGGATTTTTAGTGAGTCGGAAGATTAAATAATAAACGAAAACGAATTACCAGATGTTGAAAACGATAGATAATATCTTCATATTTATATATTTTAAAAAGTATGATATAATTTCTATCATCTAATGTAGTCGAATAATTGAATTTATCCGACAATATTTCAAAAATAGAATTTTTATAAGGGAATCAAAATATGCCAAAATATAAGGAAGAGCAGGAGAGCAGATACACTGCAAGAACAGTGGCTATTTTATCAGAATTACCAGAATTTTGTACTGTATTTTATGATAAAAATCAAACTACATTTTTACCTAAAACACAATATGATTACATGCGAGCCATGCGGACTTTTTTAACGTATCTACAGCAGTCACATCCACAGTTTAGAAATTACAAACTTACAGATTATACGCTAGATGCTCTTGATTGTCTGACTGTCAAAGATGCCAATGATTTTATCGTATGGTTACAGCAAACGATGTCAGTTTCATCCGTAAAAACCCGCATTTCCTGTATTTCATCCATTTTTACCTTTTTTGCAAGAAATGGACAATTAGCAGGAAATCCATTTCTTTTTACAAAACGACCAGATCAAGGTACCAGTATCAATAGAAATAACAATAATGAAATCTCAAATGCCGCTAAGGAACAATCGGTAGATATAACTGAAAAAGTTGGCAAAGATAACTCTATAAAAATAAAAAAGAATGATGATATAGAGATAAAAACAGATACAACAGTTACAAATGCAAATATAAATCAAACATTGTCAGCAAAGAAAAAGCAATTTGATGATCAATATGGATTACGTGACGAAATCATTTACCAAATTTTGAAAGAAACTGGAATTCGAATCTCTGAACTGGCTGAGTTAAATAAAGATGACTTCGAATTAAAGAATCATAGATTTTATGTTTACAGAACCAAACAGCGATCCACATGGATTACAATGCCTGATGAATTAACCGATTTAATTGAGAAATATCTGGAAGAACGATCCACATATACATTTGCAAAAGATGATGAAGCGATGTTTTTGGTGACAATTGGGCGTTATAAAGGGGCAAGACTTGGGATTCGTTCAATAGAGCGTATTGTATTAACTATTCGCAAAAGGCAGCTTTAACGAATAGTTATGTATATCAGATAATCTAATGCCACATTTACTTCAGTTTATCATTGTGGTGTCATTTGACTCAAAAACTGTAATATTTTTGACGTTACTACTGCAAAATGACAACTTACGAACGATATAATTATAAAAAAGTTAGTTTCAAGAATTATTACAAACAAAAACAAAGGGGGATATACACCTATGCTGGCAACCATATTAATTGACAATATAGCCTGTGGTGAGCTGAAAGGCGAATGGGGATTAAGCATTTATATTGAATACAATGGAAAAAATATTCTACTTGATACTGGAGCATCTGATTTATTTGCAAAGAATGCTCAGAAACTTGAAAAATCAATAGAATCTGTTGATTATGCTGTGCTGTCACACGCACATTATGACCATTCGGATTCGATGGCAACGTTTTTCAACTTGAACGATCACGCTCCTTTTTTCTTACGGGAAGGCTGTCAGGAAAATTGTTATGCAAAAAAATGGATCTTCCACAAATATATCGGCTTACCAAAGCACATTTTAACGGATTATCGTGACAGGATAATATACACTGATGGGGACTATGAGATTATACCGGGCGTATATCTGATTCCTCACAAGACACCAAACCTTAAAATGGTTGGTAAACGCGAAAGTATGTACCGTAAAGAACATCATCGATATATATATGATGATTTTTCTCACGAACAGAGTCTGGTATTCCGTACTCAAAAAGGCTTAGTGATTTTCAATAGCTGCTGCCACGGTGGTGTTGCTAATATTATTAATGAGGTAGAATCGACATTCCCAACAGAAAAAGTATATGGCATTATCGGTGGATTCCATCTGTTTAATAAGTCCGAAGAAGAAATCAAAAACGTAATACAGCAAATAAAAGATACTGGTATTCATTATGTCTGCACAGGACATTGCACCAAAAGCCGTGCATATAAAATACTTGAAAACGGTCTTGGCGATATCGTACATCAGTTGAACGTTGGATTGCAGATTGAAATCTGAATTCCAGTTTTTTTATTATGGAGGAATCTATGACAAAAGAAAACAACACTTTTACAGAAAGGAAAATTTTACGGCCACTGCTGCTCTTCGCTTTTCCCGTGCTGTTTTCATAAAACGAATTTTGTTGCCATTGTATTACTTTTATGTCGCGTTTTAAAGTTACTGATCTGGAAATCCATAAAGCAATAGACCTTCATCCAGTATATAAAACTGATATAAGAAAACATTGAAATTGATCAATTTTTCCTTGCAAAATAGTGGTTAGTGTGCTATCCTTTCCAAGAACTATAAAGGGAATGAAGTTCTCCCTAAGTAATAAATTTACTTAAACCGCTTATGAAAGCTGATGACTTCTGCGCATGAATTAACGCAGAAAGTGTCGGCTTTTTCTGCGTATATGTATATAAGGAGGAATTTTATGTTATTAAGTATCTCGTTGATTTTAATTTTGGGGATGTTCATGGGATGGATATGCCAAAAATTAAAATTGCCAAGCCTGCTTGGAATGTTAATTACCGGCATTGTTTTGGGACCATTTGGTTTTAATCTATTGGATAACGGTATTCTTGGGATATCCGCAGAACTCCGCAAAATAGCATTGATCATTATTCTCACAAGAGCCGGTCTTGGACTGGATTTATCTGGACTCAAAAAAATCGGAAGACCTGCCGTTCTTATGTGTTTTGTACCTGCGTCACTGGAAATGATAGGTATGATTTTACTGGCACCAAAACTGATGGGATTGACCACATTGGAAGCCGCCATTATGGGTGCCGTACTTGCAGCCGTTTCACCGGCTGTTGTCGTCCCAAGGATGGTCAAACTTATGGATGAAGGCTATGGAGTAAACGAAGGCATTCCTCAACTGATTCTTGCAGGTGCATCCGTTGACGATGTGTATGTGATCGTTATGTTTTCTACATTTGTTGGAATGATGCAGGGAGAAGGTGCTTCCGTACTCAGGTTCGCAAATATTCCGATTTCCATATTTTTTGGAATTGCACTAGGACTGGTCCTTGGCATTCTGCTGGCATATTTCTTTAAGAAGGTACATATCCGTGATACGTCAAAGGTTCTGATCATTTTAAGTATTTCATTCTTTCTTGTAGTGATCGAAGATAAAATGACAACCGCAATTACATTTTCCGCATTGATTGCTATTATGTTTATTGGTATCGGATTACAGAAAAAGCGGGAAGTTGTTGCTAAAAGGCTCTCTATAAAATATGGGAAGTTATGGGTTGCAGCAGAAGTTTTTCTGTTTGTGCTGGTAGGCGCAACTGTAAATATTGAATATCTTGGAAAAGTCGGCGCTAAGGCTTTCATTGTTATTATTGGTGCGTTGGCATTCAGAATGTTTGGCGTATTTATATGTCTGCTAGGAACCAGTCTCAAAAAGAAAGAACGATTATTTACTATGATGGCCTATACACCGAAAGCAACGGTTCAGGCAGCCATTGGCGGAATACCGCTCGCATTAGGTTTTTCCTGCGGAGATACGGTGCTTACCGTGGCAGTTCTTGCAATTGTAATTACTGCTCCACTGGGCGCATTTGCCATTGATCTGTCATATAAGAAATTATTATCAGCTAAGTAAAAATCCTATAAACTTGATGGTATTTTTAACTTATATCAGAATTCCATTACAGTGATCTACCTCATGCTGTACGATCTGTGCTGTCCATCCAGACAATTTCTGACGCTGCTTTTTCCATGAGAAATCCTGATATTCTACTTCAATATTTTCGAATCTTGTAGTTTTACGAATACCGCTTAACGACAGGCAGCCTTCTTCCGTTTCATAAGCTCCGCTTTTTGAAACAATCACCGGATTAAACATAACTACATCGAAAAATCCCATGTTTACAATAATGATGTTCTTCTTTACTCCGATCATATTTGCAGCCATTCCAACACAGCCTTCCCGATGTGCTTTCAGTGTATCCTGCAGGTCTTTTCCAACCTGCAGATCTGCTTTGGTTGCCGGTTCTGATTTCTGTGCAAGAAACAGCGGATCATGCATAATTTGTTGTACCATATCTTTTTCTCTCTTTCCATTATCTTTTGAATTTCTATAATCATATAATAGACTTTTTACCCATGTAATGATCTGATAAGCATCATCATTCTCTATCCGATAATACATATACATCTATCATTCTGCATCTTTAGTCCAAGTTATCCAGCCCGTCTCTATATACCCGATTCATTGTGGCCTGCGCATGCTCCATCTCTTTCTTCTGAATAATCGCATTGCGGTCACTCAAAATGGCCAGCATCTCATCCACTACATCCTCCGGACGTGGATCTGAAACACGATACAGATAACCAAGCATACGTGTCGCTGTATAATCTGTGTTCATCTGCTTGTACGCAATTTCTCTGCAAAAATCATCTGGATAGCCTTTTTCCTGTAAGGAACGATATAATTCATCTGTTCGATTTTCTGGCATTTTTATCTCCATTCATTACACATTTATATATTTTTGTATCTTTTCACTAGATATATTTCTCCGATACGATTTTCTTCAATAAATATATCCTACCATATCGTTGACAGAAGATGTACTACTAATTGTGTTGTACGTTCCGCAACCCGATGTTATAATTTCATTATATATCTAACTGTATAATGAATGTATTGGGAGGAAAACAAAAATGACAGAAACAGAACGTATGAAACAGGGTTACATCTAGGAAAATGATGACGAACACATGGCACTCCAGGCGAAGTGCAAAACACTGGTGCACAAATTTAATGAACTGCCACCGGAAGCCATGGAAGAACGGGAAGCTCTGCTACACGATATTTTCGGATAAGTAGGCAAAAACGTATGGTTTAATGCACCACTGACCGCCACCGTCGGCAAATAAAACTGCTTTTTCCTATTCCAGTTTGCTTTTAGTTTGTAAGCTTGTTTTTATATTCTTCATATTCCACCAAACTGATTTTTGCAAATTCACACGCATTTTCCAGTGTAATTCCAAGTTTTAACAAATCCGGAATCTTATGCATTACGATCTTTTCCATCCATTTATCTTTCAGCTCCTGCTCATGTTCATCCATGACTGCTTCCTGTGGTGTGATCTCGGGTGCATTTTCTTTCCACTCACTGTAATCAATGGCAGTAATTCCGGCAACGGAACACGCTTCTTCCAGACCTACATTATATCTTCCCATAATACGGTCTACAGTCTCTACTGTATTTGCACACAGTTCATCTAATGATTTTTCCAGTAATTTACTCATTTTCGATACCTCTCATTTGTCATTCATATTATTTATCCAGCTCTTTATAAAAATCGACTGCTGCCTGCAGATCTTTCTCTGTCGGACATCCTTTTCCGGTTCCGCCGATCAGCTTAAACGGTCCAAAGGTATTATATCCTTTGCAACCAAAAGTTCCAAGCAATGTTGCATTTCTTCCGGCAGTTACCTTTTCAATGGATTTATAAGATCCTTTTGCGCCATAAGTGCAGATATAAAAAATCTTTTTATCCTCCGGCAGGTTGACGGATGCAAAATTCAGTACGGACTGATGAAATTTGGACGCATAGATACCGGATGCAAAACCAATGGCATCATAACCGGATAAATCTTTTTCCGGCACTTTTGTTGCATCCACCAAATCTACACCACATTCTTTTGAAATTGCTTCCACGACCTTTTTTGTATTTCCATGATGCGTGGACGCATAGATAATGACAGATTTCATTTTACTTCTCTCATTCCTTTCTCTCAAACACTATGTACTATTTTAACACAATTTAGGGAAACTACAAAATATTTTTCGGGTACAAAATTCGACAAGCAAATGCAGACGCAAAAAAACAAGTAGCCGGATAAATTTAATTATCCGACTACTAATTGTTAAATAATTACTTTTATTTAACTATTTGAAAAATCTTATGACAAACTGACTGATCTCATATCCTGCTTTCAACCTATCTAAAATCAGGATATGCGGTAGTTTCCTGTTGCAAAATCCACATCCAACTGTGCGGCTGTCACCGGATTACTCCAGCGAATCATCAATTTCTGATTGTCTGCCTGAACTTGAATATCTGCATCTTCCGTAAATGCTTTACAGGTACTGCGGAACCGCAACAACTCTAACTGTTTTTGTACAACCTCTGTCTGAAGCGCCTGTTCAATCTGTACGCCTGTCAAATTCGTACGGTTAATCTCCTTATGTCCGCCTTCGCCAGCCCGTTTTACGGCCTCATGATCATTTTTTCCGGCAAACAGATCCAGATACCAGATCTGCGGTTTTCCCGGCATAAACAGCTGAATTGCCCGTGCTAACAGAAGTTTTCGTTCTGATTCTCCAAGTGCACTGAAATAAGTGGCATTTACCTGATAGTACACATGTTTCTGACCATGCAGGTTTTTCACCATGCCCCCACGGTCTACGATCAGCGTGATCAGTTTCTGAATATCTTCTTCCGGAAGAAGTCCTTGCAGATCCAGCATCGGAATACCATCGTGACAGCCTAGCATATTTACCGTTTGGATCTTTTTGTCAATCAGTTCCTGCGCCCATTCTGCCAGATACCTGCTGCGTTTGTTTTCAATGGCATCAATTACCAGTCCCGGTAAAAAGAAATCATAGGTCATATATCCTTTTTCTGCTATCGTCTGATAAATATGTTCCTCATATGCAGCATGAATCTCCGGAAGCAGTGCCAGATCATACGGTTCAGCATACATTCTGATCTGCTCCAGCAGCTCCCATGTCTCCGGCTCATTCAGAAAATTTTTCCTTCCCGGAGCCTTTGGCGCATAGGCAAAAGCATCCAAACGCACAATACCTGCTCCATAGGATGCAATTTTGGCAAGTGTTTCCCGATAAAACGCCCATACCTTCGGTGACTGGATATTCAGATCCATCTGTCCCAGATACTGTGGATAGTGCTCCTCCTGATAAAATGTATTCCAATACGGACGTTTCGTACCATCAGGAAACTGTACCATCAGGATTGGAAGTCCCGGTTTGCGGAAAAACATGTCTTTGATGTATATTTCATCCGGCTGAATATACCCGGTCTCCGTCATAGATCCATACCCTTCCCAGAACGCATTCCAGTCAATAAAAAAATTCTTATACTCTGACGCATTTCCTTTTTCTACCAGGTCTTTGAACTGTGGAGACTGTGCAGATGCATGATTCAGGATAAAATCAAGTTTCAGATCAATACCAAGCTGTTTTAACAGTTTCAGGTCATCCTGTGTGGCCAATTCCTCATTAATATCATAATCAATGACAGAAAATCCACGATCTAAATCTGAATGATACAGGCTTGGCAAAATGTAAAAAGATCCAAATACCTCTTTCAGTTCATTCCGTCCCAGCAGTGTTACAATATCTCCCAGCGTTCCGCCTAAACTGTCAGGATAAGCATTCAGCATCGGTTTAAGATTCATATACACGACCATCCTTTCCCACAATAAGGTCTGCCTGTTTTGCCTGCTGCTCTAATTTTTGCATTTCCAGAGATAGGACTAGTTGAATAAAGGCACTGGCTGCATTTTCATCCCGTCCACGTCGGATTCTGCGCGCCTTTGTCTCCTCCGGCGTGCTGTCAAGATAGACAGAAACATCAACACCGTTCAGATACTCACTCCCACCATGCGTCCATTCCAGAAGTAATACCTGTACACCGGTCAGATCCGTCTGTTCATACCAGATTTCATCATCTTCCCTGCCCATTTTTTTCAGTTCAATCTCTGTATCACCGACATGAAACTTTGCAAGCACCTGATTGATCCGGTCGTATTCAATTTCCTGTGGAGTTCCAAGGTACGCATTAAGTCCTGTTTCTCCGGATTTCTGATAAATCAGCTCCCGCTCCTGATCGTTATATTTTGGGATTCTGTGCGGATAATCATCCCCATGCACAATAAAACAACCGATGCCGTCTGCCAGAAACTGCTGCTGCAAAATTTCTGCCATGGTCGTCTTTCCGGAACCGGAACCGCCAAAAATACTGATCACTTTCCGTTCTGCTCCGATTTTTTCCCGCAGAAGGTCATACAACTCAGCCGCCTCCTGCATTTTTTTGAAAGAGAACTGATATGCTTCATATTCGATTACCGCCATTGGAAGTAAAATACCTGCCTGCATTAATGCCATGCCACTGTATACCTTTCCGGTGGTTTCTTCCAGATAAAAACATTCCGCATCCAGTCCCTTTAATTTCACATAGGTTCCAAACGGATTGCCCTCTGCGGACAGACGAACAACGCTGACCAATGCCTGTGACTGGTCCTTTGCAACACTCATCCAAGCAGCCACATCCTCTTTAAAGGGATCAGACAGGCGATAATAATCACCCTCACGGATCAGTTCCTGATGTCTGCGATAAGTTGCAAGCTGTGTACGGATTTCCTCTTTTTCTTCACTGCTGAGTAAAGCAGGATTCATTTCATATCCGAAAGTACCTGCCATAGCCACAACGCCTCTGGTATTCAGACTTGTGATTCTGCCGGTCTGATGATTCGGTACCGCAGACACATGGGAACCAACTACAGATGTCGGATAAAAGAAAGAAGTACCATATTGAATACGTGTTCGATTGATGGCATCCGTATTATCACTACACCAGATTTGTGGAGTGTAGTACATCATACCAGCGTCAAAACGTCCGCCGCCGCCACTGCAGCCTTCAATCAGAATCTCCGGATAACGACTGGTCAGCTTTTCAAGAAAATCATAAAGTCCCAAGACATAATCATATGGCACATTTCCGGCATACACATCGGACATACTGCGGTTCATATCCCACTTGATATATTCGATATTTCCCTGATCCAGAATTGCACAGATGCGTTTTAAAATTTCTTCCCGCACTTCTTTTCTGGAAAAATCAAGTAATAACTGATTTCTGGAGCGGATCGGCATCCGTCCCGGAATCGTCAATGCCCAGTCCGGATGCTCCCGGTACAGATCACTGTCTTCATTTACCATCTCAGGCTCGATCCAGATACCAAATTTCACGCCCTGCGCATTGACACGTTCAATCAGCTGTCCTAACGTACCACCTAATTTTTTTTCATTGACAAACCAGTCACCCAGAGAAGAATTATCGTCATTTCGTTTACCAAACCAGCCGTCATCCATGACAACCATATCAATGCCAAGTTCTGCTGCCTGCTTTGCCAGATCCACGATCGTATCACCATCAAAATCAAAGTAGGCGGCTTCCCAGCTGTTGATCAGGATTGGGCGATTTGTATGTACCTGTCTGCCCTTGCATACATGATTTAAAATGCAGTTATGATACTGGCGGGACAGTTTTGCAAATCCCTGATTCGAATATGTCATGATCACTTCCGGAGTCGTAAATTCTGCACCTGCTGCCACAGGATAAGCAAACAGTTCATCGCCCAGTCCCATCTGGAAACGTGTCTGGTTAAACTGATCACGCTCGGCCTCGCAGACAAAATTTCCACTGTACATAAAAAGCATTCCGTAGCAGTTTCCGGCTTCTTCCGTTGCTGTACGATCTGCAAGGATCACACCAGGATTATACTGATGACTGGAGCTGCCACGGCGACTGCCAATCCGGTACGTTCCATGTCCCACAGGAACACGTTCCAGATTGCGCTCCATAGCATGTCTGCCATAAAAACTGATTGCATCGTAGTCTCCCTGTACAAAATCAAGGCATGCGGACAATGCTTTTTTCACGGTAATCGTTTCTGTTCCTGTATTTTTGATCACTACACTTCTGGTAATGATATCCGCATCTTCCAGTACACCGTAAAGCAAATGTATTTCTACCTGTGTCAGATCATCTTTTAACACGATTTCCAGCGTTTCAGCTTCGTCATCAGCCGCCCAAACAGCCGGAAGTCCCTGCAGGCTATATTTTCCTTTTGTAATCTTATAACTGTTAAAAATTGGATCACAGCACTCTGTTCCGACTGCACTCGTAATATTCAACGCAATGTTACGACAGTCACCGGTTCCAAGTGACGGATATTCCTGTGGCAGTGCATCCAGAGAATAAGTACGATCCATACCTGCTGCATACGGATTTCCGGAGAAACCATGATCCGCATAGCATAACAGGTAATCCATCGTTCCTTTTACCCGCACTCCATAATATAAGTGCAGCAGATAACCTTTTGCATCCGCTTGCATCTGATAAGTTGTATGTTTTGTATGAATTGTAAATATTTTTCGGTTTGCATCAAAAATAATTGCCATTCACGATTCCTCCTCATTATTCACGCTTTTTCTATTTATCAGTCATTTACACAGAACTTATAATTCACTGAATCTGAATCTTGCTTGCTTTTTATTATACTATTTTACCGCACCGTTTGCCACACCATTTAATATCTGTTTCTGACAAATGACATAGAAAATCAAAATCGGGATCAAAGCCAGAATGTATGAAGCAAAAGCAAGGTTATAATTGGTTCCAAACTGGCTCTGGAAATTTAACTGCGCCAGCGGCAACGTATTCTGACCTGTTCCGGACATGATGACCAGTGGTGTCATTACATCATTCCAGGTACCAAGTGCGGTCAGGATTGCAACCGTAGCATGCATCGGCTTCATCATCGGAAAAATGATTCGCCAGTACGTTGTCCAGGCATTGGCTCCGTCAATATTTGCCGCTTCTTCCAGTGCTTCCGGAATATTTTTCAGATATCCGCTGTATAGAAGCACATTCATTGGCATATAAAATACCAGATACAGCAGGATAACACCAAAGCGGTTTCCGATTCCCATCTGCGCAGTCTGCTTTACCAGCGGCATCATCAGAATTGAAAATGGTACAAACATACCACTGACAATATAAAAATAAATAAATTTAAATCCTTTGATCCTACGCATACCACGTCCGATCACATATCCGGCAATCGAATGGATCAAAATTGCCAATACTATTGTCACAAGCGTAATAAGTAAACTGTTTCCAAGAGAATGCCAGAAATCTGTCACCTGCATTGCTTCTGTAAAATTGGAAAAACTCCAGTTTTTCGGCAGTGCCAGTGCCCCAGCTACATCATTTGTCATCTCACTTGGTTTCTTAAAAGCAATGATTACTGCCATATACAACGGAAAAAATACTGTTATCGTTCCGATGATCAGAAGTACCGTTAAAACTTTATTTGTTTTATGTCCTTTTTCCATTATAACTGTTCCTCCTTCTTATTGGTAAACCGTAGCTGGAAAACAGAGATTGCCACGATCACGATGAAAAATAAAACCGCATTTGCACTCTGAAATCCGAACTGTCCGCCGGACATACCATTTTTGTAGATCAGATAAGAAATCGACTCGGTACTCTGCGCAGGGCCACCCTGGGTCAGGGATACGATCTGATCAAATACCATCAGGAAGTTCTTTGTGCTGAGCACCAGATTGATGGATACAAACGGCATGATCAGTGGAAATGTGATTTTCCAAAATTCTGTCCATTTATTGGCCCCATCCAACATACTTGCTTCATAGACATCTTCCGGAACAGTCTGTAATCCCGAAATATAAATGATGGTATTCATGGCCACGGCCTGCCATACACCCACGATCAGTACCGCAATCCATGCATATTTTTCGCTGGCGAGAATACTGTTTTCCAGGAAAGAGATGTGGCAGGCGCTTCCGATGGCAGGAAGAATGTATGTAAAGATAAAGCTGAAAATATAGCCGACCACCAGTCCTCCAAGGATATTCGGTACAAAGTAAATACCACGCAGCGCGCTCTTGCCTTTGATGTTGCTGTTTAATCCAAGTGCCAGAAGCAAACTTAATACATTGACAAGGATTGTTCCGGCGATGGCATATTTAAAAGTAAACAGGTAACTTTTTCCGACTCTCGCATCAGTAAACAGATCCACATAGTTGCGCCATCCAACCACGTCATAAGAACCATAGCCTTTATAATTGGTAAAACTATAAATCACACCTTTGATCATCGGAAGGGTATTGAATGTAAAAAACAATGCAATGACCAGAATTGCGATGATCCAGAATGTTTTATTCCGATTTGTCATTTTTGATTTCATTTCGTATCCTCCGATGTTCCTTCTTTTTCATTATATTGCTGCACTTTCCAGATCAGATCCCGATTGTATCGCTTCCAGTCTTTGTCAAATTTGTTCAGGAAAGTTTTTTTGGCATCTGCGCTGTCATCCAGCAGATACGTCTGAATCATGGCATCCACACTCATCTCACTCGGATAGTGATGATCCTGAAAGTCAGCCATACGGTCGGATTCAATATAAGGGCGTACCCCTTCCAGTTCAGAAGAAAGTTGGAAATCACCCTGTTTACATGCAATGCCGCCCTGCTCATCCAGATAAGTGCGGATTGTATCGTCCTCATACAGGAAACGCAATACCTCGTAGGCAGCCTCCTTGTTTTTGCAGGCTTTCATAACACAAAACTGTACATCAATGCCGGAGTTTAATACATTATCTGCTTCGTCCTCATTTGCCGGGAATGTAAAGGTACCAATATTCATATCCGGATTAACAGATTTGATCTGTGGAATCGCATAACTTCCGATAGTATACATGGCAGACTGACCACGGGCAAATGCCGTACATGCATCGTTATAGCTATAAGCAGTCGGGTTTGCTTCTCCATAGCCAAGCAGCGCTTTTATCTTTTCTGCCGTTTCATCATACCCCTTTGTAAAAGTTGTCGTTCCATTATTTACTTCACTGCAAAGCTGCGGATCCGCCAGGCCGACAGCCAGCGCATTCCATGGAGCCAGACAGGTCCATGTATCTTTAAATCCGAAATATAACGGCTGAACGCCCTCGCTCTGAATCTGTTCACAAAGAGCCATAAATTCACTCCATGTCTGAGGTACTTTCCATCCATGTTCCTCAAACAGGTCCTTATTGTAGAGGATACCTGCCGCGTTTGCGACATATGGCAACGCGTATGTCCCCTCCTGCGGGATAAATTCCAACTGTTTATCCATATCCAGATAGGAGGATTTTGTTTCGCTGAGCACATCAAGATCTGAAATATCATAAAAAAGATCCGAATCTAAAAAATTGGAGTAATCCATATCACCACCGATGACAACGATATCCGGATAATCTTCCCGGATAAAACGTGTTTTCAAAATCGTCATTGCTTCGTTCGGAGAGTCAATGGTCAAATGAATATCATCATGCGTTTCATTAAATTTTTCTGCAATCTCATTAAACGTATCTACTGCTTCTTTTTTGTATGAGACAATTTCAATCTCCGTCTTACCTGCCGCTGTCTCCTGTTTTCCGCATCCCATCAGGCCGGTCAGTCCGCATCCTGCCAGAAGAAGAGCTGTCAATCCACAGATCAGTTTCTTTTTCGCCATATTTTCTGCTTCCTTTCTTGTTTTTTTCTGTTAAAATGATTGTAACATCTCAAAATGCGACCTAGAATATCAGCATTTTTCATTTTTTATATCATTATGCGTTTTATTGTGCTATAATCAATATGTATGTCACATAATGGTATATTTTTAGATATTTTTACTTTTTAAATAATAGTTGCAATACTCTGGAGGGAGTTTCCAATGCCTGATCTTTTATTTCATATTTTTCCAAATGAAAATTTTATTGACCTGTGTCTGTATCAGTATGGCTACGAAAAATGTGATCCAGGACATTCTTTTGGACCAGCTGCCCGCAATCACTATCTGTTTCATTATATTCTTACTGGAACAGGAACTCTGCTGGCAGATGATACGAAAGGTGTAACGCAAACTTACCAAATACGCAGCGGACAGGGATTTATGATTTTTCCTGGACAGGTCACGACCTACATTGCAGACTCAAACGTACCATGGGAATATATCTGGGTAGAATTTGACGGATTGCGGATCACAGAAGCATTAAGTATGACGGATTTTTCCAAAAATAAACCAGTCTATCATCCGCGCAATAAAGAACTGCGGGATAAATTGGCAGAAGAACTGATATATATCACTCATCATCCAAAAGAATCTTCATTTCATCTCATCGGACATTTATACCTGTTTTTGGATTATCTGATTCAATCAGCTCACTCTACACAATTAGTATCCAGCAGCAAAATGAGTGACTATTATATCAAAGAGGCGATTAATTATATTGAACAGAATTTTCAGAACAATGTTTCCATTGAAGATGTGGCAGCAGTCTGTGGTATCAACCGCAGCTATCTTGGAAAGATTTTCAAGAAAAGTACTGGGCAGTCTCCGCAGGAATTTCTCATGAATTACCGCATGGTGAAGGCAGCAGAACTTCTGAAACTGACTTCTCTGTCAATTGCAGATATCGGTTCTGCTGTCGGATATGAAAATCAGCTGCATTTTTCCCGTGCCTTTAAGAATATTTACGGTGTTTCTCCCAGAGAATGGAGAAATCAGCACAAATAAATGCAAGATAACTTATCAAAAAAGTGCTTCCAGATCACATTCCTTTATGGATTAGCTGAAAGCACTTTATGTTTCGTTTTGAAATACGTTTCTGTCACACGCAGCGTATTCTAAACATTTTCATATATTATTTGATATTTTCATCCGGATAACGAATCTTCAGATATTCAATGATCATATCTACCGTTTTACCAATACCAAGTACGGAACTGTCGATGCAGAAATCATAACTGCGTGAATCGCCCCATTTCTTGCTGGAGTAGTAGTTATAATAATTTGCACGTTTCTTATCTGTCTTGTTGATAAAATCGATAACTTTATTGTCATCCTTGAACTCTTTATCAGTATCTGCTTTAATTCTCTTTAAACGGAAATCCATGTCTGCATGGATAAATACGCTGACACAATCCGGATTTCCTGCCAATGCATAATCTGCACATCTTCCTACGATAACACAGGATTCCTCAGATGCCAGTTTTTTGATTGCCTCAAACTGAGCCAGAAATACTTTGTGGTTCAATGGCATATCTACAAATGGAGCTGATGTGTATCCGCTCATGGAATATGTATCCATAACTAAAGAATATAAAAAGCTGTTTGTTGGTTTCTCATCATTTTTCTGTAATATTTCCTCGCAGAATCCACTGTTTTTTGCTGCAATAGAAAGTAATTCACTGTCGTAACATTTTATATTTAACCGGTCAGCCAGTTTCTGTCCGATTTCTTTTCCACCGCTTCCAAATTCACGTCCGATTGCAATTACAAGATTTCTCATAGGAAATCCCCCTTTCCTTCACTTACTAAATACAGTATACTACATTTTTGTGAAAATTTCAACGGTAAACCTTTTTTGTCTGAAAATTCAACATTTCTTCTGTACGTTTCCGTAGATATACTACTTCGGAAGTTTTTGCAATAACTTCTGAAAATACTCCGGCAGCGGAGCCTCAAATTCCATATACTCATGAGTAGACGGATGTACAAATCCGATCACCATGGCATGCAGCGTCTGTCCCTGCAATCCTTTCATTGCAAGATTTTTCGGATTTCCATACAGTTCATCTCCAAGCAACGGATGCCCGATGCTTGCCATGTGCACACGGATCTGATGCGTTCGTCCGGTCTCTAGGCAAAACTCCATATACGTGTACTTTGCAAAACGCTGCAACACTTTATAATGGGTAATTGCCGGTTTTCCGTTTTTTTCATTGATCGCCATTTTTTTGCGCTGTGTCGGATGACGACCAATGGCACCTTCGATGGTTCCTTCATCTTCTTTGACAATACCGCATACAATTCCACGATAACGGCGGGTGACGGTATGCTCCTTGATCTGCTCTGCAATATCCACATGCGCTGCATCATTTTTGCAGATGATCAACGCGCCGGTCGTATCCATATCAATTCGATGCACAATTCCCGGACGAATCTCGCCATTGATTCCGGAAAGACTGTCTGCACAATGGTACATGATGGCATTTACCAGCGTGCCGCTGTAATGACCGGCAGAAGGATGTACCACCATCCCTTTCGGCTTATTGACAATCAGTACATCCGCATCCTCATACAGAATATCCAGCGGAATATTCTCCGCCTCAATCTCCACCGCCTGTGGTGCCGGAATGGATGCGTACACCTGATCTCCACACTCTACCACAAAACCGGCTTTTGTCACTGACTTTCCATTTACTTTAATTTCTCCGCTTTTTACCAGCTTTTGCAGAAAACTTCTGGTCTGCTCCGGATATATTTCTGTCAAAAATTTATCCAACCGCATTCCGGATAGGTTTTCCTCCACGGTATATTCTTCTAAAATCGCATCACTCATGTACACATTATCCTTTTCTACTCTTTTTCAAGCTGTTCACCAGAACATTCAGATCTTCTTCTTTGTATTTGAACAGCAACAAAATTACCAGAAAAACCGCTGACAGTGTCACATAGATATCTGCCACGTTAAATACCGGGAAATTAATCAGTTTAAAATAAAAGAAATCAACAACATATCCATTGCTCATGCGGTCGATAAAGTTGCCGACTGCTCCTGCTCCGATCAACACAATAATACAACGCAAAGAAGTGTATTTTGCTGTATACGGAATATTCCAGAAACAATATGCCAACGCCAACAGAATCGCCACGGTAATGATCAGAAAAGCAAACCGTTTTCCCTGAAAAATTCCAAAGGCCGCGCCACGGTTTTCCAGATAATATAATTCAAACACATTGTTAATAAGCACCTTTGCTGACTGATCTTTCAGATGCAGCACTGCCATCCATTTTGTAATCTGATCAGCTGCAACCAAAATCGCAAAACTGATTACTGCCAGAATCACACTTTTTCCTCTGCTTACAGCAGATTTTGTTGTATCGGACATCACACGTTCCCCCTGTATTTCCATTATAATTCAGGAACTTACATATCGAAGTTTCTGTAAAGTTAAAAATGCTATTACTCGCTTTTCTAAATAAAAATTTCGATCGCATTTTCTATAAATTAAGAAGAACCAGTACGCATATGCGACTGGCTCTTTGCTCGATAGATTTCACCAGCTATCGAATTAAATATCTGTCTGTAAAGAAGACACATCAAATGCATCCATAATACTCTGGAAATCACCTGAAATATCAACAGAAGACGGACTTACAATAAATATGTAATTGGAAATCTTCTGTAAGTTTCCATCGATTGCAAAGCAGGAACCGGAAGTAAAATCAATAATTCTCTGTCCAATCTCCAAGTCAATTCCTTCCAGATTCAGAACAACCGTACGGTTGCGTAACAATGTCTCAGTAATTTCGCGGGCATCTTCCACAGATGTAGGTTTGATCACACATACTTCCATAGCAGCATTTCCTCCCTGATTCTTTTTTGATGGACGCATCGGCGTAACCTTGGAATTTGATTTTGCAGATGCTTTCTGTTCTTTTGCAGCAGAAAATTTGATTGCCGGTTCTTCCTCCGGCTGTTCTTTCTCACGACGGAATGATTTGCGCTTTGGTTCCTCATAGTAATCATCATCGTCGTCATCATAATAATCGTCATCGTAAAAATCTTCTTCTTCGTCTGCATTCAAACGCATTATATTTAAAAATTTATCCATCATACCCATATTGATAAAATCTCCTATCTACGTCTTTTATATATTATAATTACGCGCACCAAAGATGCCGGTTCCGACTCTTACCATGGTAGCACCTTCTTCGATAGCTACTTCATAGTCTCCGGTCATACCCATGGACAAAATACGCATGTCTACATTATCAATGTTTTTTTCTTTGATGTCAACAGATAATTGACGGATTTGCTGAAAATATTTGCGGTTATCTTCCGGATTTTCCACAAACGGCGCAATCGTCATCAGACCACAGATATGGATATTCGGAAGTTTTGCAGCAGCTTCTACCAGAGCAATTGCTTCCTCTCTGTCTGTACCGAATTTTGTTTCTTCCCCGGCGATATTAACCTCGATCAGAATATCCGTTGTCACCTCATGTTTCACAGACTGTGCACTGATTTCCTCCGCAAGTCTCAAAGAATCTACCGAATGGATCAGCGCAGCTTTTCCCATCAGGTATTTTACTTTGTTACGCTGCAGGTGTCCGATCATATGCCAGTGAATATCTTTTGGCATTACCTCGTATTTATCCATCATTTCCTGTACTTTATTCTCACCAAATTCCCGGATGCCTGTTTCATATGCTTCCTCTAACATTTCAACCGGTTTTGTCTTGCTGACTGCGATCAGCGTTACTTCTGAGCGGTCACGTCCGGCTCTTTTGCAGGCTGCTTCAATTTTAGCTTCTACTTCTTTTAAATTTCCACAGATCATCTATTTTCCCTCCTGATTGTATTCAAAACTTTATCACAAACTATGGCTAGTTTAGGAAATCTCCTTCCTGTACCTCACTGCCATTTAACGCAATATGGTCATACAGAGAAATACCAAATTTTATCCCGCTCTTTACAACGGAATATTCCTCATTGTCAGATACGATTTCAATCTGTCTGAAGATTGCATATCCTTTATCCATATTATAAACACCTTTTTGTTTTGCCATATCCTTCAACGCATACTGTTCGCTGCTTTCCTGCATCTGGATCACATCACCCACAGACAGATTATCCTGCGATACATAATAACTGTCATCTGTTTCCGCGTACGCATTAATGGAGACAAATTCTGCTGATTCTTTTCCATGTTTATCCTTTGTGATCTTGATCACACCGTCACTGGAAGAATTATCTCCTTTTCCGACATATTTTTTCGGTACTACAAGAAACTCTTTTTCCACGATCGCAGAATTTGGTATCTTCAATCCGGTATTCTTATCAGAACCAAGCTCCACTTCTATATAACGGTCTGACACAAAACGTACCATGGAATTGTTCAGGTTTAACTGAAGGAATTTCTGACCATCCAGATCCTTGATATAAGTCGTTGCATTTGTCTCAGTGTCATCTTTTCGGAATTTTACATGCAAAACAAAAGAATCTGAATCTTCTCCGATTTCTTCCTGATAACGTGCTGCCTCATCGTCTGTAACCGGAATCATGATCGACCAGTTCTCACTGGTAGCGATCTTGTACATAGCCTGTCCCGATGTAATCTGAGTATTGCCCTTCAAATTCGTCTTTGTATAAGATGCCGGATTGTACATATCCGCAGTAAAGGTATCTGTTGTAACATCTTCATAGCCATCGGTATACAATGCAAGGATACCATCTACAGAGGTTCGTTCAAAAGAAAATGTATTCTGTGACACTGCGGAATCCGTCTGGTCGGACAGATCATTCAATGCATTGATATACAGATTCTCCTGAATCTGCGCATTTACATTTTCCTTGAAGGAATACACATTATAAAACTGCATATTGGAATAAGAGGAAACATAATTTGTGATAGAACTCTGGATTTTTAACAATTCCTCATTTGACAGATTGGTTGCATCCATTCCCGCCTGCGAAATCTCAGAAGCAATGTTTCCGGTTTTATCTACAGAACAGATCAGGTCATTGTAGCCCGCTTTGTCCCCTTCTTTCTTATAGTAATTGACATCTCCGGCATTCTGACTGTAAAATACCTGCTCCGGACGGAGAATCAATCCGGTATATGTTCTGTTTCGCGCAATCTGCCCATACTGTACCTCATAGACAGAAATATTATTCTGTGTCAGGTAAGAAACCAGATAGATTACAAAATAGATAAAAACAAATAAAAATATAATAATGCCGATATTCAGATGAAAGCGTCTGCGATAACGTACTATTTTCCGCTTCTTTTTCTTCATTTCGGTCTTCCTTTCAACGTTATTTGTAAAGCGGCCATTTGCAATCCGCCTTTGCTACTTGCTCATGAACGCAGTCGCTTTGCGACCTGTCAGTGGGAACTTTTAACTCCCACTGACATAAGCATCCCCTTACCCATCGCTTAGTGCTCTACGCACTTGAAGCGGGGGAATGCTTACTCTGCGTTCAAAAAATATGCAACATTCTGCATAAAAGAATCGCATACCGGCAATACTTCTTCCAGAAGGAGGAAGTGCTATGAACACAAAATGTCTGGATAACATCCTGCTGGCACTTGTCATTGTCGGTGCTGTAAACTGGGGACTGATCGGATTTTTCCGATTCGACCTGATTGCCTTTATTTTTGGCAATATGAGCTGGATCTCACGCATTATATATGCGCTTGTAGGAATCAGCGGACTTTATCTCATCAGCGTTTTTGGTCGTATCCGATCCATCGGTGATGAAGAAACATAAATTCAGAAATATCCCTGATTTCCTGTCAAGTAAAAAGGTGTCTTAAGGATTCCCCCCTTAAGACACCTGATAAATCGATTCTTATAAAGAAACAATCAGTCTGGCTTTTGCACACTCAGGCAGATCTGCTTCGTCCTTTGAAACGCTTAAAACGAATTTTACATTGAACTTTTCACTGATAATATCAAGCTTCTCAATTGCATGTACGATCTGATCGTCAGCAAGGTTTGCAATTGTAAGGAAGCTGTCAAGATACATCTCCTGTAAATCATAATCCTGTGAAACAATACCACAGATAAATCCAAGGAACTCATCACAGTTGCTGATTGGATAATCTGCTACGTTGATCAAACGAACTTTGTTTGATAACTCATGCATGTGTTTCTGACTTTTATCCAAATATACGATATTACCGGAAGCGCCTTCCACTGCTGCATTTACCTTGTCCAATAAATATTTTGTCTTACCCTTTCCTTTTTTGCCGGCAATAATTTCAACCATAATTTTATCCTCCTACCTCTGTCACTTCTTCCGTTTTACACACAGTATGTGCATCGTTCATTTAGTAAAAAGAAGTAACTGTTTATGTATTCATTATATTATATCCATACTTAAAATACAACTGTTAAATTTGAATTTTCAATGGCTTTAGTTTGAATAATTTGTGAGCAGTTCCGTCATCAGCGTATACAGCTCCTTTTTGGAATTGCCTTTTAATACAATGGAAATATATGGTTTCTTATCCTGGTTTTCACTGTACAGAACCAGACAGCTTCCCGCTGCCTCCGTAGTTCCAGTCTTGCCGCCGATCACGGTAACATTCTCCGGCATATCATAAGTACCCTTCAGATAGCCGTTGGTATTCACCCACACCTGATCTACCTGTGCCCCGGATGCATCCGTGTAACTGGTAGTATATTTTTTTGTGGAAATATAATTGACAAACCGGTCATCCTTGATTGCTGCATTAAAGATCAGATACAGATCATAAGCAGTCGTATAGTGATTGTCATCCGGCAAACCATGCGGGTTTACAAAATGGGACGAAGTCGCCCCCAGTGCCTGTGCTTCTTTGTTCATCAGTTCCGCAAATTTATCTGTGCTCCCGGAAATATATTCGGCAATGACATTTGCCGCGTCATTTCCGCTGCAGAGCATCAGTCCATACAAAGCCTGATCCAATGTCAGCTGATCTCCCGGTTTTAATCCACAGATAGATGACCCGGACATCAGTGTATTGACTGCATCGGAAGAAACCGTCAATACATCATCCAGATTACCGTATTTTAGCGCAAGGTACGCTGTCAGAATCTTTGTTGTGCTGGCAGGATACATTCTCTGATAAATATTCTGTGCATAGGTAATTTCTTCATCCTGTATGGAAAATACTGCTGCACTCTGTGCATAGTCAGTATTAATACCTTCTGCCGCTGCAGTGTTTTGTGTGCCGCCGACGCACAGATCCTGTCCCAGTAAGGAAATTGGTTTCTCCGTACTGCTTTCCGTCAATTGATAAGTATCGGATGTGGCATAGATATCATACGCATGTGCCACATCGGTTCGTTCCTGACATCCACCCAGTAACAGGCAGATTCCAAGTAACGGGATAAAAACTTTTATTTTATTTGTACATTTCACGCCAGTCAAGATCTCCTCTGTCTAAAGAATGGATTAACAATTCTGCTGTAGCCAGATTTGTTGCCAGCGGAATGTTATGTGTATCACACAGACGGACAATATTATCCACATCCGGTTCGTGTGATTTCGGTGTCAGTGGATCGCGCAGGAAAATAACAAGGTCAATATAGTTATTCTCGATATCAGCTCCAAGCTGCTGGGAACCACCAAGCTGTCCGGTCAGATATTTGTGTACAGACAGATTTGTAGCTTCCTCTACCAGTCTGCCGGTTGTTCCGGTTGCATACAGCGAATTTCTTCCCAAAATCCCCCGATATGCAATACAAAAATTCTGCATTAATTTTTTCTTTGAGTCGTGTGCGATCAACCCTATGTTCATTAGTCTATGTCCCCCAATCCGTGATATTTTCTAGCCTGAAGACCTACATTTAGTACCATCCCCAGACCAATAAACAAACTCATAATCGATGTCAGTCCATAACTGACAAAAGGAAGTGGCAATCCGGTATTTGGCATCAATCCTGTTGTTACACAGATATTGATAAAACTCTGAAAGCCGATCAACGCAGCCATGCCACAACAGATCAGCCTGCCGCCTAGATCCTTCGCATTTTTTGCAATTAGTATACACTCAAAAACGATCAAAAGCAATAAAATAATAACGATCAGGCAACCGATAAATCCAAGTTCTTCTCCGACAATTGCAAAGATAAAATCCGTCTGCGGTTCAGAGATAAAATCACCGTTCTTCAAAGAAGTGATGGAACTGTTGTTCAATCCCTTTCCCCACAGCTGTCCGGAACCGATGGCTATGATTGAATTTTGCTGCTGGTAAGAATCATCCGCATATGCCGGGTTAGACGGCTGCAGCCAGGACATGATTCGTTTGTACTGATATGGTTTCAACGGCAGCGCCTGCTTCATGATCAGTACCACTCCTATGATTCCTACCGGAACACCAAGTGCCAATACTCCTGCTACTATTTTATAACTTAATCCCGCAACAAACAAGAGGGTAATAAAAATCATTGTTGTTGCAATGGTAGTTGACAGATCCGGTTCTTTTACAATCAGCAATAATGGAATACCTGCAAGGATCAGGCTTAATAACAAAGTCTTCCAGGTGTTCAACTGATCCTGATATTTCATAAAAAATCCAGCAAAAAAGATGATCATCAAAATTTTACAAAATTCGGACGGTTGGAATTTAAAACTGGAAGTAACCTGAATCCATCTGGTCGCACCACCGGTATTATCGCCGACTCCCGGAATAAATATCACGGCAAGCAATACAACAGCCAGCAGATATATAGGACGCCGGAATTTCAGAATCGTACCATAATCGATCAGTGAAACGATCAGCATGACTACCAGACCGCCGGCAATACCAATGATCTGTTTATTCTGAACCGACGGCTTTGCACTGCCCACCACCATAACACCGATAATGCACAGCAGCACCACATATGCTACCAGCCGAAATCTGTAGTTTTTTAATTTGTATTGCTTAAACATAAAATTCCTCCGATTTATTTTATCCTGTTATGTATTTTCGTTTCCATTTCCTGTGGTGTCTGCGTTTTCCGGTTTTTGGAACTGCAAATCCGGGCAATGGAATGTCTTCCCCAAGCAAGCGTCTGACAATATTCAGATAGGCCTCCCCTGCTGCTGTTCCAATTCCGGTCAGCGGTGTTCCATTATTTGCAGAGATCACAACCTGTTCATCGTCACAGATGGCACCGATCACATCCACGCATAAAATATCTGAAATATCTTTCAGATTCAACATCTGTCCCTGCCGGATCATATCCGGACGGATACGGTTCACAATCAATTTGACGTCATTGATCTCTGCGGAAAACAATAGACCAATGACCCGATCCGCATCCCGGACAGCGGAAATTTCCGGTGTAGTGACCACAAGCGCACGATCCGCTCCGGCGATTGCCACCTGAAAGCCCTGCTCGATGCCTGCCGGACTGTCCAGCAGAATATAATCAAAGTCATCCCGTAATTCATTGACCACCTTGATCATCTGCTCCGGTGTAACCGCTGATTTATCTCTGGTCTGTGCCGCCGGGATCAGATACAATCCCGGAAACTGACGATCCCGGATCACCGCCTGACGGATCCGGCAGTTTCCTTCCACGATATCCACCAGATTATACAAAATCCGGTGTTCCAATCCCATCACAACATCCAGATTGCGAAGTCCGATATCTGTATCGATCATGAGCACCTTTTTTTTCATCATCGCAAGCCCTGCGCCAAGATTGGCAGTCGTCGTTGTCTTTCCAACTCCGCCTTTTCCCGAAGTAACAACAATAATTTCACACATACAAAAGATCCCTCCCTGTTATTTGTCTGTTATCTTTTGTAATGTGATGTTTTTTTCCTGCCTCTTTGTCTTCGCGTTTCTAATCTCCGAAACTATTGGAAGATGTTCCGACATTCGTTGCTTTTCCGTTCAGAAGTTCTTCTTCTGTATTTTGTTTGAAATAGTACTTCATAACCTGATCTACAAATACACAGGCATTACTGGAGCCATATCCATAGGCAATACGTGTTGCGATCGCAATCTGTGGAGCATCTGCCGGCGCATAACCGACAAACAACGCATGGTTCGGACGGTTTTCATTTTCCTGTGCAGTACCTGTTTTACCTGCCAGTTTTACCTGAAGATCCTTAAACTGATCATGCTCGCCAATTGCCATCTCCATTCCACTGTGCAGTACCTGCCAGGTAGAATCTGAAAGATCTGTAATCTGGTTGTGTACTTCCGGCGTATAGGTCTGTAATACATTTCCATCAGAATCTGTCACTTTATTTAACAATGTCAGATCATATACGGTACCTTCATTTGCTATAGCAGAAACGTAACGGGCAAGCTGTGAAGTCGTATAACTGTGATTACTTTGTCCAATGGATGCATCGATTGGGAATTCATCCGCAATCTTTGGTGTGCCCTCCGGAATTTCAATATTTGTCTTATCCGCAAGACCAAACTCTGTCGCATATTTTGCAATGGCACTTAAGCCCTTGTCTTCGTTATACGTATCCCCGTTCAGACTCAGACGATAAGCAGTCTCGGCAAAGAAGTAGTTACATGAATCACGAATTGCCTGTGAGACCGTAATGCTTCCATGATTATTCGGATATACCCAACATTTCAGTTTTAAGCCCAGACGATCAAACACACCGGTATCTGTAATGACCGTTCCGGTACTGATGGCACCCTCAGTCAAACCGGCAGATGCTGTAACCATCTTGAAGGTAGAACCAGGCGCAGTCGTCTGTTGTGTCGCATTATTATACAGCGGCAGGGAACCATCCTGAAGCAGTGAATTATAGTAAGCGGAATCCATGGAATTTGCCAGCCGGTTATTATCATATCCCGGATAACTTACACTCGCCAGCAATTCTCCTGTATTCGGATCCATGATCACACAGGATCCGGTACAAGGATCTAAAGCTAACTGTGCCGGTGTAATCTCCATGTTCTGAATTTTATTTTTCAGGAACGTATAAGCGCTGGTGGAACCATTTTTCAGGGATGCCATGCTCTCATCATCCTGTGCAAGAATTCCCTGTTCATACAAGATCAGACATAACTGGCTTCCGGAAATCTTATCATTATAGATCAGATATTTATAGACAATTTTGTCGAAAGCCTTATCATTCTGAAACTTATCCGTCACATAAGAAATCAACTGCTGATATACCTCATCGGTATCTGCATATTTCTCATTCAGATCAAACTCTGTGATATTGATCCAGGAAGAATCAATGGCATGGCGCAGATATTCCTGCACAGAAATCTTGCCATCTTTCCAGTCTTTGTATACAGAATCTGAACTGTCAATGGCGGACGTCAGGAAGACAGACTTATCCTGCAGCATTTTTACTACATATGTTACCATCTCCTGCATTTCATCGGACAGGTCCTCATAGGCAGTATCTGACTGCAGTACATTTGCCACATCCGTCAATGCTTCTGTCTTTCGATTTGTAAATGTCTGGTATACAGATGCCTGTGTTGTTCCCTCTGCTGCATTTGCCATGGCAGATGTATCGATCACACTGTTTTCAATCAGCGCATTATACACTTTATAAATTGGGATGTACAATTCCGAACTTTCACTGGTCTTTGCATTTACAATCTTGGAATTGAGAATACCTGCAAGTTCCTGCTCCAGCAGATCATATACTGCCATCTGCAGTGTTGCATCAATAGACAGATATACATCGTTTCCGGCAGAAGAATCCTGATAATCTTTTACCTGCAATACTTTACCAAGATTGTTAACATAAACAGTCTCGGCACCTTTCTTTCCCTGAAGCTGTAACTCCATGACCTGCTCAATGCCAGCTTTACCAACAATATCACTCTTGCTGTAAGAATCATCCTGCGCAGAGAGATCCTCATATTCAGAATCAGAAATTTTTCCGGTATAACCAAGAATATGGGAAAAATATTCCGGATAATCATACACACGTTTCGTATCTTCCCGAACTTCCACACCCTGCAGATCCGAAGCATGTTCCCGGATAATGGCAACAGTTTCATCGGATACATCCTCTGCAATGCTGGTCGGAATATATTTCTGGAAAGAAGTCAGATACATTGCATAACGGACCACCATGATCTGATATGCACGGTACCGGTCATAGACTTCCGTATCTACCGCAAACTTATTCAACAGATACTCATACATCTGTTCCGGTGTTGCAGTTGACTCATCATAACCTAATTTTGCATTGAATTTCAGATCTGAAACTTTTTTCCTGCCATAAATATCGCGGCGAAAACCTGCCAGCTCCGTGCCATCTACATTAAAAGACAGTTCTCCTCTCGGATCCATATACAGATCCAGATCATTGACAATGCTGTCACCGTTTTTCTCAATCATATCAATGAGTGTACTGATCTCCTCATTCAAAAGTTTCACACGCTCTTTGTTATTTGCATAGGTACCATTATCTTCCAGTGTTACGGTATAAGATAATTCGTTGTGTGCCAGAAGGACACCGTTTCGGTCATAAATATTACCGCGTGTTCCCTCGATTTCAATTGTTTTCTGGATGCTGTATGTGTAATCTTTCAAATAATTCGCACCATTGATGATCTGCATGGTAAATAAGTGCTGCAATACAAATGCAAACAGCACCAGTATCACCACCCACAGCACAAACAGTCTGGAAGTCACAATTTTTACGATCCATTCTTTTATCTTATCAATCAAATTTTGCTGCACTCCTTCGTTCAATGTCTTCCAGCTTCTCATTTATCTTCAACAGGATAAAATAAAGCAGGATAGATACGACCATCGTATAGACCAGTTCCGGCAAGATCGCATGAAGCAGATAATAACCAAAAGAAAATCTGCCGCGGAACCAGAACAACGTAAAGAAAATAATCATATTGCAGAAGAAATCACTCAATGCGATCAGGGCAAGAGGCAATTTCACCTCATCCGGAAAAAAGATCCGTTTGAAGAAACCGTTCAGATATCCGATGTACATGTAGATCAGCGCATAAAATCCGATCACAGTTCCAAACATGATATCCAACAGAAGTCCTGCAAAAAATCCTACGAACAATCCTTCCTTTTTTCCTCTCATGAATCCAAATGATGCAACTACCACGATCAGCAAATTCGGAGAGATCGAAGCGATGGACAGTGCTTTAAACACCGTACACTGTAAAAGGAAGCAGGCGATGATCGTAATTGCCAAAACAATTTTTCTCCTCATAACCTACTCCCCCTCTGTTGTACCCGTCATATCCGTCGTATCTTTTGTCTGTAGAATAACAAACACGTCACTGAGATGTTCAAAATCTACAATCGTTGCAATATGTCCGGACTTCGTCAAATTATTAGAATCTGTCTGAATGTCCGTAATGTATCCGATTGGAATTCCCTCCAGAAACATATCACTGATATTTGATGTAACAATCTGATCCCCAACTTTTGCCTGCTCATCTTTGTCTCTGAGATCATCAAAATCAATCTGACTGGATTCATTCATTGATTTTAAACTTCCACTTACAATACACAGATCAGAAGTGGAAAGGTTCTTTGCACTGACATTACTGTTATCATCAATGATGGAACGGACTTTTGCATAGTTTGGTCCCACCTGTGTGACAATACCGGCAAGTCCTCCGTCAGCCAGCACATTCATTCCAACGGAAATACCGTCGTTGCTTCCGCGGTCAATCAAAAATACAGAAAACCAGTTTCCTGCATCTTTTCCGATCACATTCGCAGCAACCTTCTCATAGTCTGCATAGGTCTGATCCATCTGATACAATTGTTTCAGATTATCCAGTTCTTCCTGATTTAACTGAACCTGATTCAGACTTGCCTGTGCATCTGCAAGCTGTTCCCGCAGTTCTTTGTTCTCCGCTTCCAGACTTTTCTTGGACTGTAAATGATTTCTCGCATCCGTGAGAATACTTCCCAGTTTATTCACACCCTTCTGCATTGGAGCGATCACAGAACCGGCAGCCGTTGATACCGGACCAGTCCCGGATGCCTTCAGACTACATCCGATGATCACTGCACAGAGTAAAGTCATAATAAGCAGCACATATTTTGCTGGAAATTTGCTTTTTTTCTTTCTCCTCATACTATGCCTCTGTTATTTAAAAATTCTTGTACGCATGCTGTAAGCCAGACGTTTGAACTTGTCATTTGTCACAACAAGACTCAAACCACGGACAACAGTCTCATCCGGTTCCTCGCAGGTATTAACCTTGATATTGGTAATCTGTGTAAACAGTTTATCCATATCTTTGATATTTGAACCGCCACCGGTCAGGTAAATACCGGAATGGATGATATCTTTTGCAAGCTCTGGCGGTGTCTTCTCCAGAATCATCTTGATTGCATTGCAGATAGAACTGAGGTTGTCTTTCATAGCCTCGTATACAGTATCTGCAGTAATCTCCATCTCAATCGGAAGACCGCTGACTACATCCAGTCCTACAATAGTATAAGTTCCTTCCTCACCCGGAAGCGCACTGCCGATGTGCTCTTTTAACTGCATGGCAGTCTTCTGCCCAATAACCAGATTGTAGTTTTTCTTGATATACGTAATGATCGACTCATCCAGACGGTTTCCGCCAAAATGAAGCAGATCACTTAAAACCAGTCCACCAAGAGAAATCACTGAAATCTCTGTGGTATCTGCTCCGATATCCACAATCATGATACCGGTCGGTTCATTGACATCCAGTCCAAGACCTACGGCATCTGCGATCGGTTTGTCGCATAGAAGAACAGATTTTGGTTTCATTTTGCTTTTGTAAAACAGATCATAAAATGCTTTCTTCTCTACTTCTGTAATATCGGTCGGAACAGCAATAATAAATTCAGAGCCTTTTACATGTCCCTTGACATTTTTCTCCAGTACTTCCTGTACCATCACCTGCATATTATTATAATCTGCGATCACACCGCCGGTAATCGGAAATGATACGTTGATATTCTCCGGTGCTTTCTCATACATTGCATATGCTTCATTTCCATATGCATATAACTGATTTTTGTTGATGATCGCAATTGTATTTTTCTCTTTGATGATCTTGTTGCTGTGTTTGCTGAAAATCTTCAGATTACAGGTTCCAAGGTCAATTCCGTATATGTTTGCCATTAGTCTCTCCCTTTCTCAAATAGAATATCCTGCTCACGAAAACTGAAATATCGGTTATCTCCGATAATAATATGATCCATAAGTAAAATATCCAGTAATTCGCCACACGCTTTTATCTTTCTGGTCACCAGGATATCTTCCCGGCTTGGTTCCGGATTGCCGCTGGGATGATTATGCAACACCACAACATACGCTGCCTGATACTGCAGCGCCGTCCGGTAAATATCTCTGGCAGAGATCAGTGCTGCATTGCTCGTCCCGGTAGACAGAAGCTTTTCTCCGATCAGCATGCTTTTGTTATCAAACATTGCCAGCATCAGATGCTCCTGCGTTTCATGTCTTAGCTGCTCCATAAAATACTCTGCAATGCTTTTGGCAGACTGCAGAGTGATCTGTTCCCGGCGGCTTGTCGCTGCAATACGCTTTGCCAGCTCACCGATACATTTTAACTGAATTGCCTTGACATTTCCAATCCCGTGGATCTGTGTCAGACGTTCCATATCCAGCCGCAAAAGATTCAGCAGCCCGTCCGGCCCCGCATTTAAAATACGGTTTGCCAGATCAATGCTTCGCTCCCCCTGACTTCCGGTGCGGATGATCACGCTGATCAATTCTGCATCGGACAGCGCGCCGGCTCCATACGCCAGACATTTTTCATACGGTCGTTCCTGATCCGGTAACTCTTTTACTGTCATATTTTTCTGCATAAAATTCTCTTTTCTACTCTCTCTATGCAGTCTGTATAATCATAGCATACTTTTTTTTTCGTGTACACCGGAAAAATGCGAACATTTTTTTGCATTTCTCTTAAATTTTTATGAAGAACGCCTTACAGATCTTTCACATTCACAGCTGTAAAATCTTTTGTTACAATTCCTGCATCCATCAGTTTCTGCAACGCCATCAGGATACCAAGTTTCGCATGATACCAGGTCAGTCCCCCCTGGAAATATACTGCATACGGCGGTTTGATTGGACCATCTGCACTCAGTTCAATGGAAGAACCCTGTACAAAAGCCCCTGCTGCCATAATGACCTGACTGTCATAACCCGGCATATCCCAAGGTTCCGGTGTCACATAGGAATCCACCGGTGCAGCTGCCTGAATGCCCTGGCAAAATGCGATCACGCCTTCCGGACAGCCAAACGTCACTGCCTGAATAATATCATGACGGGACTCTGTGCTGTTTGGAATGACCGGAAATCCGATTTTTTCAAAAATATTTGCCGCAAAGATTGCACCCTTTAATGCGCCGGACACAACGGTCGGTGCCTGAAACAGTCCCTGATAAAAGCTCTGGATTACGCCCAAGGATGCGCCGACTTCTTTTCCAAGTCCCGGAGAGGTCAGGCGGTAAGCCGCATTATCTACGCACTCTTTTTTACCAACGATATAACCGCCGATCGGTGCCAGACCTCCACCAAGGTTTTTGATCAGGGAACCAACAATCATATCAGCTCCGACTTCTAACGGTTCCTGCTCCTCTACAAACTCTCCATAACAGTTGTCTACCATACAGATTACATCCGGTTTGATGGATTTTACAAAAGAAATCAGCTCTTTGATCCGCGCAACAGACAATGTCGGTCGTGTTTCGTAACCTTTGGAGCGCTGAATTGTTACTAATTTTGTACGCTCATTGATAGCGGCACGAATACCTTCAAAATCAAAATCACGGTTGTTTAACAGATCTACCTGTCGATAAGTAATCCCATACTCTGCCAAAGATCCTTTGGATGGGCGGATTCCAATGACTTCTTCTAACGTATCATACGGTTTTCCCACCGGGGAAAGCAGCTCATCACCCGGACGCAGATTAGACATCAGCGCCAGTGCCAGTGCATGAGTACCACAGGTGATCTGCGGGCGCACCAGCGCAGCTTCTCCATGGAAACACTCTGCATATACTTCTTCCAGTGTATCACGGCCAATATCATTGTAGCCGTAACCGCTGGTTGCCTGAAAACATTCTGCACTGACTCTGCATTTCTGCATCGCATCAATAACTTTCATCTGATTATATTCTGTCGTCTGATCGATTCGGTCAAAACGTTCTTTTAATCCCTGCTCGATTTCTTTTCCAAATTCATAAACTTCTTTGGAAATTCCCATCTCGATATACTTATTCTCAATTAATTCTTCTGTCATACTCATCCTCCTGTTTTCAAATCAAACTTACGTGAGACCCGGCACGCAATTCCCATCAATGCAAACTAATAAACTCATTTTCGAATTACTATGCATCTACACAGATTCATCGCAACATAGGATAAATCTCTTTTAAAATTGCTTCCAGTATTCTGGACTCGTCATAATTATAGTCCGGTTTATTCAGCCAGATCACGTCCCGCTCCCGGCGGAACCATGTAAGCTGGCGCTTTGCAAAATGTCTGGTATCCCGTTTCAGTAAATAAACAGCTTCCTCATAGCTGATTTCACCATCCAGCCAGGAAAGAATTTCTTTATATCCCAGTCCCTGCATGGATACCATGCCTTTATGATACCCATTTGCACGCAGCCGTTTTACTTCTTCCACCAGTCCGTGTTCCAGCATCAAATCTACCCTGCGGTCGATCCGTTCATACAAATGTGCCCGCTCATCCGTCAGTACAAAATAACGGAAATCATATGGCGATTCTTTTGCGCGTTCCTGCTCATTGTGTCTGGAGATCGGTTCTCCGGTTTTTTCAAAATATTCCAGCGCCCGGATCGTACGTTTCACATTATTTGCATGAATAATCTCTGCAGAAGCAGGATCTACTTTTTTTAACATCTCATGCAACACTTCATTTCCCTGTTCTCTGGCAATCTTTGCATAACGTTCTCGAAGATCCGCATCTTCTTCCTGTTCGGTAAAATCAATATCGTATAACAACGCCTGGATGTAAAATCCGGTTCCTCCTGCCACGATTGGGATCTGCTCTTTCGCATAGATCTCCTTTAAGGCAGCTTTTGCCATTTCCTGAAAGCGAACCACATGAAATTCATCCTCCGGATCCAGCACATCAATCAGATAATGATCTACTCCCTGCATTTCCTCTGGCATGACCTTGGCAGAACCAATATCCATCCCACGATATACCTGCATGGAATCCGCAGAAATTACCGCACCATTGATTCTTTTTGCCAGTGCAATGGACAGATCTGTTTTTCCGACAGCTGTCGGTCCGGTTAAAATTAATAATGGTTGTTTTTCTGTCTTCATCTATCTATCATCCTTTAAACAATACGCTTAAATTTCTTTTCGATCTCATATTTACTCATTGCAACAATGACTGGTCGTCCATGCGGACAAAAATAAGGATTATCCAGTGTCAGCAACTCGTCAATCAGATGTTCGATCTCCGGTCTGGATAACTTCTGATTGCCTTTGACGGCAGCCTTGCAGGACATGCTTGCGATTTTTTCAGCTACCAGCTCCGGCGTATCTTTCACTGACATGGAACTTAAACTGTCCATCAGTTCCAGCAGCAGACTCTGACTGTTTACCCCATACAGGTTGCCCGGAACTGCTGTTACTGCGTACTCTTTTCCACCAAATGGTGAAATTTCATATCCCAGTTTTGTAAATTCCGGTAAAAATTTCTTTAACAAAACTTCTTCCTGCATCGTCAAAGATAAAATAATCGACGGACTTATCATCTGAGAAGTAAACTCTTTGCTGTGATATGCTTTCATGGTCTGTTCAAAAAGCACTTTTTCATGTGCAGCATGCTGATCGATCATATAAAACTGATCCTGAAACTCCACCAGCCAATAGGTATCAAACAGCTGCCCGATGATTCGATGCTGTGGACGTGCTTCTTTGGAAAGCAATTTTAACTCCTCCCGTACAGAATCTTCCCGTACTGCATCACTGTGTTCACGTTGTTCTGCCAGATCATATAATGTCTGTTGCACGGCCTGTCCAATGACTGGATCCTGCGTTTTTGCTTCATGATCAACAGATTCTGCCTGTTCTGTATAGACAGCTTCATTGTCGGATACCAATGTTCCTGTTTCAGTACTTACTGTATCTTTCTGCTGTAAATTTTCTGCCCCAACAGTTTCTGCTGCTTTTGATCCATTTACCTCTTTTAACACTTCTGCCTGATTCTGAGCATTTTGAGTATTTACCGATGTCGGAATCTTTTGTTCCCACTTCGGATATTTACGCTCATAAGGACTGTCCTTTGCGACGGCAGCCCGCAGTTTTTCCAGACGTTTTGTCTCAAACGGCTCCGGAACTGTACCTGCTGCCGGAGCAGGACGTTTTTCTTCTTTTCGTTCTTCCTTTACAGCCACCTTGGGGATCAGTTCGCTCTCCCGCAGGCGCTCTGAAATCAGCGCCACAAGCTGATGATACATTTCTTCCCCGTTGGAAAAACGCATTTCCATTTTATTCGGATGAACGTTAACGTCCACCAGTGTACCATCCAGTGAAATAGTCAGTACCGTAAACGGATACTTATGCTGCATCATAAAACCGCGATAGCCATCTTCCAAAGATTTTGCGATCAGACTGCTTTTGATATAACGTCCGTTAATAAAATAACTTTCAAAATTTCGGTTTCCTCTGGCAATGATCGGTTTTCCGATATAGCCTTCCACGGAAAATCCCGGATAATCTGCCTGCACTTCCAGTAAATTGGCCGCGATATCTCTGCCATAAATATGATAAATAATATCTTTTAACTGTCCGTTTCCAGAAGTATGCAGACGGATCTGCCCGTTATTGATAAATTTAAAGGACACATCCGGATGGGAAAGTGCCATCCGCTCCATCAGATCATTGACATAACCCGCCTCTGTCTGATTGGATTTCAAAAATTTCCGGCGCACCGGAGTATTGTAAAACAGATTTTTTACCAGAAAAGTCGTTCCGTTTGGTGCTCCAATCTCCTCTAAAGAAATCTCTTTACCACCTTCGATCAGATAGCGGCTTCCGGTAAACTGTTCCGGTGTCTTGGTGATCAGTTCTACCTGTGCAACCGCCGCAATACTGGAAAGTGCCTCACCGCGAAATCCCAGAGAGGAAATTGTCACAAGATCCTCCACTTTCCGGATCTTGCTGGTGGAATGACGGTAAAATGCGATAGGAATCTGTGCCGCATCAATACCGCAGCCGTTGTCCGTGATACGGATCAGTGACGTTCCACCATCTTTGATTTCCACCGTTACTGCAGATGCTTTCGCATCAATGGCATTCTCCACAAGCTCTTTGACAACAGAAGCAGGGCGCTCTACCACCTCTCCCGCTGCAATTTTATCTATGGTCTGTTCATCTAATACTTCTATCTGTGGCATACGTGCCTCCTACCAGCGATTTTTAATCTTATTCTGGATTTCATACAATTTGTTCATCGCTTCAAATGGTGTCATATTGGTCAAATCGATCTCACGGATCTCCTCGATGATATCATCATCCTTGACCGTATCAAATAAGGACATCTGCGCCAGATCTACATCATCCGGCTTTTTGGTTTTTGCCTTATGCTGAGACGGAATCTCCGGCAGATTTGCTACCAGATTGCTCATATTCGCACGTTCTAACTCCTCACAGATGACTTTTGCCCGCTCAATAACCGGATCCGGGACCCCGGCCAGTTTGGCAACCTGAATACCATAACTTCGGTCTGCTCCACCAGATACGATTTTTCGCAAAAATACAATATCATCGCCTTTTTCCTTGACTGCGATACAGTAATTATTGACATTTGAAAGTTTTCCTTCCAGTTCCGTCAGTTCGTGATAATGTGTTGCGAACAAGGTCTTGGCACCAAGAATCTTCGGATTGCTGATATATTCGACAACCGCCCACGCAATAGAAAGTCCGTCAATGGTACTTGTTCCGCGTCCGATCTCATCCAAGATCAACAGACTGCTGCTTGTAGCATTCCGTAAAATATTGGCAACCTCATTCATTTCTACCATAAAAGTACTCTGTCCGGAAGCCAGATCATCCGAAGCACCCACACGGGTGAAAATACGATCCACGATACCGATATTCGCACTCTGCGCCGGGACAAAACTTCCGACCTGCGCCATCAGAACGATCAGGGCATTCTGTCGCATATAAGTAGACTTTCCTGCCATGTTTGGTCCGGTGATAATAGCAATCCGGTTGTTTTTATTATCCAGATAGGTATCATTTTCGATAAACATATCGTTAGTGATCATTTTTTCCACCACAGGATGACGGCCGCTCTTGATATTTAAAATTCCTTTTTCGTTCATTTTGGGACGCACATAACTGTTCTGCTCCGCAACCAGCGCCAGGGAAGCAAACACATCCAGACCGGCAATTGCCTTTGCTGTGTGCTGAATTCGAACTACCTGCTCTGCAATCTGATTACGCACCCTGCAGAAAATCTCATATTCCAGTGCTGTCAGCTTATCCTCTGCACCAAGAATCGTTTCTTCTAATTCTTTTAACTCCGGTGTGATGTAACGCTCTGCATTGGTCAGCGTCTGTTTTCGTGTATAGTATTCCGGCACCAGATCCTTGTAAGAATTCGTTACCTCCAGATAATAGCCGAATACTTTGTTATATTTAATACGAAGATTTTTGATACCGGTCTTTTCCCGTTCTTCTTCTTCAATCCTGGCAAGCCATGTCTTTCCTTCTGTCTTGGCATTTCGCAGATGATCCACCTGTTCGTCATAGCCGGTCTTGATCATACCGCCTTCCCGGATAGAGATCGGGGGCTCCTCTTCAATGGATTCTGTGATCAATGTACAGATGTCTGTCAGAGGATCTAACTCTTCATCCAATTCCCGCACCAGCGGACTGCTCAGATCCTGCAATAATGTCTTGATGGCAGGCAGCATTTCCAGAGAGGAACGAAACGCGATCAGATCTCTCGGGTTGGCTGTCTGATAAACCACACGGCTGATCAGTCGCTCCAGATCATAGATCGGATTTAAGTATTCCCGCAGTTCCTCCCGGCAGATCATATTGTTTTTCAATTCTTCTACCATATCCAGACGGGCTTCGATCTGCTTTTTATCGATCAGCGGCTGTTCCAGATAAGAACGCAGGGTTCGTGCACCCATGGCAGTCTTCGTCTTATCTAATACCCAGAGTAAAGAGCCGCGTTTCTGTTTTTCACGTAAGGTCTCCACCAGCTCCAGATTCCGCCGCGTGGAACTGTCCAGTACCATGAATTTTCCAGTAGAATACGGTTCAATGGTTGTCATATGATCCAATGTCGTTTTCTGGGTTTCATACAAATATTTTAACAGGGAACCGGCAGCGATCACGCCACAGTTATAATCCCCTAATCCAAGACCGTCCAAAGATGCCACATGGAAATGATCTTTTAACGTCGTTGCTGCCAGATCATCTCCAAAATACCATGACTCCAGAGAATAAATTGTGATGCCAAGACGATGACGTAGATCCTCCAAATCAATGCCACTCATAAAAAAGGCTTCGTTTGAGATAATCTCGGACGGCATATATTTACTTATCTCATCCAGTAATTTGCGTTCAGAATCCAGTTCTGTCACAAAGTAAGCACCTGTTGTAACGTCTGCTACGGACACGCCGTATTTGTTATCCACATAGACGATACACATAATGTAATTATTTTTTGTTTCATCCAAGGCATAGGTATCCAGATTGGTGCCCGGAGTGACAATTCTTGTCACTTCACGTTTTACCAAGCCCTTTGCCTGTTTCGGATCCTCCACCTGCTCACAGATGGCAACTTTATAACCTTTAGATACCAGCTTATTCAGATATCCTTCCACTGCATGAAAAGGAACTCCACACATCGGTGCACGCTCTTTTAAGCCACAGCTTTTTCCAGTCAGGGTGATTTCTAATTCTCTGGATGCTGTCAGGGCATCCTCAAAAAACATCTCATAGAAATCTCCCAGACGGTAAAACAGGATACAGTCTTTGTATTCCTGCTTTGTCTCCATGTATTTTTGCATCATAGGAGTCAGTTCTTCTATATTTATCTCCATTTATTTCATCTCCTGCTGTAATATCGCTTCCGCAACTTTTAAGCCGTCCATGGCAGCAGACATAATGCCTCCCGCATAACCGGCTCCTTCCCCGCATGGATAGAGTCCGCGGATCACACTCTGAAAGGTCTCATCCCGATGAATCCGCACCGGTGATGATGTCCGGCTTTCCACTCCGGATAAAATGCAGTCCGTCCGGTCAAAACCTGCAATTTTTCTGCCGTAGGCATGCATGCCCTCACAAAAGGCTTCATTTAATGCTTCCGGGAAGATTTCTCTTAAATTGGCAAAATCATGCTGTCCTTTCACACAACTCTCGAAACTGCCGTAACCCTCACTTACCTTTCCCTGTTCAAAATCGCAAAACAACTGCTGCGGTACTTTTCCTTTTGTCAGACTCCACGCTTTTTCCTCCAAACCGCGTTGAAAAGCAATACCAGATAACGGATGACTGCCATTCGGATAATCCTCCGGAGTCACCGAAACAATAATTGCACTGTTTGCATTATGACTGTCCCGCTTCCGGTAACTCATACCGTTTACTGCCAGTCGATGTGGCTCGGAAGACGCATTGACCACAAAACCACCCGGACACATACAGAAAGAATACACACCACGACCGTTTGATGCCTGATGTGTCAGTTTATATGCTGCGGTTGGCAGCAGGTTCATATCCGCATCTGTACCATACTGACTGTGATTGATCATTTCCTGCGGATGTTCCACACGCATGCCGACGGCAAAGGATTTTGCCGCCATCGGAATCTGACGTTCATAGAGCATTTCAAATGTATCTCTTGCACTGTGCCCAATTGCCAGCACCAGATGTGACACCTCATGCCATTCCTGTCCGTTGATTTCAATCGCACACACATTTCCGTCTTTGATGCGAAGATCCGTCACTTTGGAAGAAAAATGGAACGCTCCTCCCAGACGAATAATTTCCTGTCGCATCTGTGTTACTACATTTCGCAGTACATCCGTTCCCACATGTGGTTTTGCCATATATAAAATATCCTCCGGTGCTCCAAATTTCACAAAAGTTTCCAGCACGTAACGGCTTCGTCCAAATTTATCTTTTACTAACGTATTTAATTTTCCATCGGAAAACGTACCGGCTCCGCCTTCACCAAACTGTACATTGGATTCCGGATTCAAGCTGCCCTCTGACCAGTAGATTTCCACATCCTGCTGACGTTCTTCTACCGCTTTTCCACGTTCATACACCTGTGGGCACAAACCGCACTGGGCCAGCTCATAGGCGGCAAAAAGTCCCGCCGGACCTGCGCCGATGACTGCGGTCTTAATGTCCGAACCATTCTCCGGTTTTACCGGAATCTGGTACTCCACCGGATGTACTTCCTGCACATGCGCCGGATTTTTCTTTACCTTCTGATGCTCGTCCACCACCAAATGAACCGTATATGTATAAGATAAGGCATCTTTTTTTCTGGCATCCACGGACTGTTTGATGATCTGCATATCCAATACTTTCTTCGTCGGAATTTGAGACAGCGCACACGCTTTTTTCAAAATCTGTTCTTTTGTATGTGCCAACGGTACCGAAATCTGTGATACACGAATTACTTTCTTCATGTTGTCCTGTTCTCCATTTTATGTTTTTCTGATTATAATTTCACTTACTCAGCGTCAAAATCAATAATGATTGCTGTTTTTCTAAAATCAATTTTTAATAGTATTCTCTATTAACTTGCCTTTGTTTTATTACCTATTTCTTGCGGCATTTTTTCCTGCCACCATTCCGCTGGACCACGCCCACTGCAGGTTGTAACCACCACAGATGCCATCTACGTTTACGATCTCACCGGCGAAATAAAGTCCCGGGACCAGACGGGATTCCATTTCCTCCGTCAATTCTTTTAACGGAACTCCGCCACAGGTCACCTGCGCGAAGTCAAATCCACGTGTGTCCGTGATCGTAAGTGTCGTCCGCTTCAGCGCCTGCATCAATTTTTTTATCGCTGCGAACCGCCGTTTCTCCGGAATATCTGACACATGTTTTGCATGCAGTCCCGCGCAGAGCATACCAGCCAGTTTCTCATTGACAACTCCTGATAATAACTGCTGCCAGCTCTCATGCTCCGATGCACTTGCAATCTGCTTCTGCAAAAAAGTTTCCATCTGTTCTGCCGAATATTCCGGGATAAAATCAAGCTCTGCCCGCACACTTTGTCCCTGCGCCAGTGCAATGGATGCATAACGGCTCACCTGAAAGACCGGAATACCGGAAATACCATAATCCGCAAACTGTACTTCCCCGGTGTCCTCTGCCACGCATTGATTCTCTATAAAAAGCGATACTGTCGCATCTGCCCGGACACCGCTGGTCTGCCTTAACCATTTTGCATCCGCATACAATGCAGTCAATGCCGGCAGCGGTGTCGCAATCTCATGTCCAAAGGATTTTGCATAAATATAGCCACTTCCATCACTTCCTGTCTTCGGTGCAGCTTTTCCTCCAGTGGCAAGAATACAGCTTTTCGACTGAAATATGCCACTTTTCGTATCAAATATAAAGTCGTCCTCTTTTCGCTGAATTTTTCGAATGCCGATCTCCTGAAAAATCACAACACCAAGCTGTTCTGCCTGTGTAAGCAGAGCATTTCGTATCGTTGCCGCCTGCCCGCTGCGTGGATAGAGATATCCCTGACGGTTTTTTGAGAGTACACCAGTATCCTCAAAAAATGCAATGGTATCCTTTTCGGAAAACTGTTTCAAGATATGCAATACAAAGGCAGGAGAATCGCTTCGATAACAGCTTTCCCCCTGCAGCTCATTCGTAAAATTGCACTTACCGTTTCCGGTGGCAAGTATTTTCTTTCCTGAAACAGTATGATGATCCAGAATTGCTGTATGCGCTCCTTCTCTGGCAGCCTGAATCGCTGCCATCAGTCCGGCTGCTCCGCCGCCGACCACGATTACATCATAAATCTGTTCTTTCACTAAAAACTCCTTCTATTTATCTTCATCCTTAAAAAATCCAAGAATTTCTTCCGAAATATGGTCAATGGTATCTTTTTCCTTCGCATCTGTATTCTTTTCTGCTACAGATGGTATCGGATCTTCTTCATCATAATACCAGTCATCTTCTTTTTCAGAAGCATGTTTTTTCGCTGACTTCTTCCAGGATTTTCCTTTGGATGTGGTATTTGCATGCTTTTTCGTTTCCTTTATCAGCTCAGAAGCGTCTGCGTTGTTCTGATCCCCGGATTCTTCTGTTGTATGTTTTTCTATTTCAACAGAACCTGCTTCTTTTCCATTCTCTTTTCGATTACTGTGTTTTGCCCGTTTTCCCGCACGAATCGCAAACACCAGATAAATTGGACTGATAATGCTAACCACACCATCTGCGATCAATATGTAATACAGCACCTCTCTGTGCTGCAATACTTTCCCGTCCGGATTTAAAATGACTAAAATTGCCGCTGTAAGAAATGCCAGCGCAATAATCAGAAACAGAAACCAGGCACCATTTCTGAGGCTTTTCAAATCCACTGCATTCTGCAATTTGATCACTGCTGTCAGCAAAATGCAGACTCCTAAAAACAATGGCAGATAACCTGCAATCTGCTGCGTACGAACCAGCAGACAGATGCCAAGCAAAATACATAACACACCGCCGGAAAAACCATAATTTCCCAAATCATTGTAGCTTGCTGCCATAAAATATTTCACGATCATGATCACACCACAGATCAGGAAGAGCAGTCCTGCAATATAGATAATATAGCGCTCCTGAAACTGCGGAACAAAGAGCATCGCCAGACCAAAAAGCAGATAGATTATTGCAATTCCAATCATAAAACCGGTTCCAAGGCTTGCCTTTTTTAATTTATGTTCTCTTGCCATACTTTTTTCCTCCGTATCCATCAGACAATCTGCCTGATGACCCACTCTTGTTCAGTATAGCACAAGCCCTCATTTTTTGGAACCCGTTTAACTCGAATAATTTTCCAGAAAACTGTACAGATTTTCAAGACTGGTAAACCGGATACCATGAATTGCATTTTTGCGCAGTTTTTCCGGAAGATCACTTACTTTCAGGCTTGTCTCAAAATACAGCCGATCTGTATCTGCAAAATAGACAGACAGGTATTCTCCGGACGCTTTCAGATAATACTTCTCCTCAGAAAGTGCATTCATACTCTCTACCGTCTCATTCTTTGCAACTGTGTTTTCTTTTTTATCATCCGCATTTTGATTGGCAGCTTCCTGTGTCTGATCTTCCACCGATGCAATCTGAATGCCGGAATCTGCGTTTCCGCTTAAACTTCCGCCAAAGTAAAAACCGCCCCAGAATGCACAGATGATCAGAGCTGTCACAATAAAAAAAGAAATGCGAATCATACGTGTCTGTTTCATCATAAATCAAACTCCTTTTTTCGTAGTATTCACATTTCTTCTTTTTTTATACAATTTAATCTTTTAATCTTGAAATCCATACGCGATAAACTCATATCAATGTACAGCGGACATTCGCAATTCGCTTTCGCTACTTGCTCATGAACGCAGTCGCTTTGCGACCTGTCAGTGGGAGCTTTTAACTCCCACTGACATAAGCATCCC
>QWCK01000664.1_pt1 | contig 57386 bp, 45 predicted proteins | sample 1972571 | NCBI WGS metagenome assembly QWCK01 (sample SAMN09866710, study PRJNA288562) | Human gut metagenome isolate term2_stool, whole genome shotgun sequencing... | isolation source: gut | host: Homo sapiens | place: USA: California | reverse complement strand
CATAGCATGTATCTACACAGAAATTGAAGGCTTCATACTAACAGAAGAAAGATCTTACTCAGGATCTATATCAAAATATCTTGAAAAACATTATCGTACAAATTTATACATTTATAATAAAACTAGCACTCAAAAAGATATGATTTTTGCTTTTGAACAAACAGACTTTTCATTTATAAATAACTTCACTATGGATGAAAGAGCCATAAAAACAATCACAACAGGTTCATATAATGAAAATATAAGAGTTGTCACCCAATTTTTAGAAAACAATCTATTTGATATTGACTATGACAAACTAGAAGAAATTAAAGAAAACTTTAATATATATGAAAACACAGCAAACCTTGCTGAAACATGGCAAACAAATATCGAAAATGACATTGAAATATTATTAAAATCAATTAATTATAACAGAGCAATGACCTCATTTGATAACACCATGACATTTGAAAGCTTAAAAGCACAAATGCAATATTTAAATAACTATCCTATTCCATTAGATAGCTATACTAAAATATATAAAAATCTACAAACATATCTACCTCAAGATATATCAGATGATCTATGTAAAGAAAATTTTAACTTATTATTGTCTAACACTCTAAATAGTTTAAACAACAATAAAGCCAACCTAGCATTTGTGCCAAAAGATATGAATAAAGCTCCAACAGGAACTATATCTCAAGAGCAACTAGAAGCTGTAATGTCTGATTCACCTCTTGTTTTAACACAAGCAGCCGCTGGAACAGGAAAATCTACCACAATTAGACATAAACTAAACTATATGATAGATGTAGGTATCGACCCAAGTGAAATTACAGTATTATCATTTACAAATGCTGCTGCTGACAATATCAAACGAACACACCCAGATATTAATAGTTGGACTATTGCAAGTATGATTCATAAAATCTATAGTCAAAACTTCCCAACTCATAACCTATCTACATTAGATACACTTATAAATTCAGTTAATATCTATTATCCATATAATAACTTAGCTTATGAATTTAAACAACATTTAATAAATGTAAACAATAATAAACCAAACTCAAGTGAATCTTTAAACAATTTCATTGAAAAACATTTTGATGATGTAATGAAAATGTTAGACACAATGAAACAAACATCACTTGAAATTGAAATCATGGTATGTTACCAAAAGATTGATCAATTAGTTGAACCTGCTGAAGTTCAAACAACACACTTAATCATAGACGAAGTACAAGATAACGCCGTCTTTGAATTTATCTATACATTAAAATACGTAGATAAACACAAAGGATCTTTATTCATCGTGGGTAGACACAATTGCCCACGTTAAACCCTACTAATTGCGGGAAACTTGCGATAATTAAAAGATACAGCAATAATGAAGAAATTCATTATGTAGCAGAAAGGTTAAAAGCCTTTTAGATTGTAATAACTCTTTTAATTGCAACAATCACATTAAAACGCAGCCAGTTATCTTAACGTAAAAACGAAGATAAAAGGTTCATCGACTATCGAAAGCTATGCTTACATCAAGCTAAAATAAGGTAATTTAATAATTACACGAAGCAAGTAGAGTAAAGCCTTAAGCATAAAAGGTTAGTATCATATTGATATTAGATATGTATAAATCTATTAAATTGAAACGACGGGCATTATATGATACAATCATATATGATGATATAGTCAACAAAAAAAAATACGAGAAATGAGGAATTTATGCAAAACTCATCAAATTTTTAAAATATTATTCTCGTAAAAATCAATAAAACGGATTGTTCTCAAACATTATACGAATTTAGATCAAGTAACCCAAGAGCATTAAACACTCTTGAAGCAAGTGGCGTATTTGAAACTCATAAACTTCAAACTAACTATAGATCAAATCAAGAAATTCTTGATTTTGCTAATATGACTTTAGACAGAATCGAAGCGAACCAATACGCAAATCTACAACTAAAAGCAAACTCATTAAATCCAGTAACCGCTCAATCATTTAGTGAAAAAGTAACACTTAATTACAAATCTTTATCTAGAATAGGTGATATGGATGATATGCTTCCTGGAGTAATTAGAGTAGAACTTAAAGATTACATCGAAGATAAACTAAACAAAGGTGAAAAAATAGCCTTCTTAGCACAAACAAGACGTCATGTGAAAATCGTACAAGAAGCTTTGGAAAAATTGTACCCACAATCTAGTACTATATCCCTTGTACCAGAAAAGTCATACAACATGACAGCATTTTCCACATTTATCAGTAAATACTGGAATGAAATTGAACAATATCAAACTGCAAACATAACAGATACAATAGTTCAAATTATACTACAAAGACTAGACCATCTAGTATATAATGCACAAAAAGCCGCACCAAATATAGCCAAACACCTATATGACTGGAAAAATGAAAATCAAGGTCATATAGCACAAAACCAGAGAGCATATAGCAACGGCATCATTACAAAAGATGAATTTTTCAACACTTTAAAAGAGTCAATGCTTAATTACGAAATTACAAATAACGCAATTAAACAATCATTAATATCAGCTCGTAATGAAGAAAATAAAACTAATGATAAAATTGACAAAGCAAACTTTATTGTATCTACAATTCACTCAGCAAAAGGTTTAGAGTTCGAAAACGTCGTAGTAGTCCATAAAGACCATGACGAAACAGATGAAGAATCAAAAAGAATGTACTATGTAGCCTTCACTAGAGCTATGTACTCTGAATATATCTTATCATTTGGTACAAATAAAACATCTAAACTAAGTAATGATTATCAAATAGTATTAGATAGGTTGAACTAAATGAAAAGAAACAAACGAAACATAAAAAAAGGAGATATATATTTTATTAGCCAAGATGAAAATAATTCGCCTACAGGAAATGAAATGTGGGCGAATCGTCCTGGCGTAATAGTATCAAACAATTTAAACAACACACATTCAAACGTAGTTGAAGTTGTTTACTTAACCACCAATTTAAAAAAGCTAAACATACCAACTCACGTTCATATAAAAAATAAAAACGGACAATCAGTAGCTTTATGTGAACAAATACATTCAATAGATAAATCTCGTGTTAAATCTTATTTAGATAAAGTCACATATAACGAATTAGAACAAATAAATAAAGCAATAGCTTTATCATTAAATATAGAAAATGATATAGATCATTTACACGACAAAATTAACAAATTAAAAAAACAAAAGAATTATTATAAATCATTATATCATTCTCTCGATGATTTTAGAGCTACAAGAAACAAAACACATCAAAACATATAATTACACTAAAAACTATAACACACGCCGTATAACAAAAAATTACACGGCAAAAACAGCATCACAAAAAAAGAGATGAGTCACAAAACACTCATCTCTCTTTTTTTTTAATAAAAAACAATTAAAGTAAAAAATAAATTAATAAATAAACATATATTATTTCAATTTGTCTTCTTCAATCAATTCAAGCAAAAGGTCTTCACCTTCACTACGAATTTTTTTATTTAAGTTTTCAGATGTCTTAAAGCTTAAAACAAGATACGAATCTACAACATCAGGTCCATGTGCTAATTTCACAGGATGACCCTTGTGCGATTTAATTTCAAAAGTACCAAAACGTGTAAAAACCACACGCTTTCCAAGCATTAACTGCCTATATAACTCTGATTCAATCGCATCCCAAACTTTAAGTACATCTTTAACTTCCAAATCATTTTTATGAGCTACACGCTCCATAAATTCACTTTTATTAATTCTTTCTTTACTCATTTAAAAAACATCCTTTTTTATTATTATTTCACCCACACTATAATTATAAGATATATAAAGAAAAATGTCAACCTATTCACAAATCTAATATATTTTTAAAATTTATCTCCATAAGAGAATGAATCTTCTTGTTGTGAATGTTGCTTTTGATAATCTTCATAATTTTCAACTTCACCTAAAGCTTTTTGTACAGATTCATAAAAATTTGGATCTGACTCTTTATATTTTTCCATAGGATCTTCATCATTTATAATATTATCATAAACTTTACCAGCTGCATTATCTATATGATCTTGTTCAAGATTAGACTTATCACCCTCTTGAGCCAATCTACGACGTTCAAACTCACTTGCAGTAATAGAAGCACTTGCAAACATTCTACCAACGTTAGCTAAAGCTCTTTTATACTGAACATTATTACGAGCTTTTTTACGTCTTTCTTCCATATCTTGTTGATATTCTTCGTTATATCGTTTTACAGCAGCATCACTAAACATACTAGCAATTTCTTTTTTTGTCTCATGAACCTTTTTTTCTTTATAAGACTCATTATATTCTCCACTTAATGTACTTGGCATAAAAACCCCCTATTATACATAAATCAAAATCAACAAATTACTAAAAATCTGTATACATTGAATCATCTACATCAAATTCATCAATTACTTCAGCATCTATCGGTTCTAAATCTTCAAGTATTTTTTCATACTTAGGCACTACATTTTCTTTATTTCGCTTGATATTATAATTATAATCATAATTATATCTTTCAGCTTTCATTTCTCCAAATTCTTTTTGAACTTCAGGATTAAGCAACACATCACCCAACTTAAGACCTGTTAAATCTTCAAATTTTTGTAAATTTTCAGAATATTCATTATTTAACTTAAAAGCCATTATTGGATCATTTTCATCAATAAACTTTGCTGACTTACTTATAGCTCTAAAATAATCATAAGTAAAGTTCTCAAAACCTATATCAGAAATACAAGTTCTTATGTTTTTATCCATTTGTTCATATTCTTTACTATTAAGATTTTCTTTATATTTTTTAACAGAATCCATATCTTTAAACGGAGAATCCTCATATTGATTTGCGTGATAATACATATAAGTCGATACATAAAAACCAAACTTACTATCTATTTCATCATACGCTTCGTCATAATCTAAATTGCCATTTTCAAAATCTTTAAAGGTTCTATTTAAGTTATGCCTCATTGAACCACGTAATTTATCACCATGAGCAAACATATCTTCTGGCATCCTCAACGTAAAAGTCTCAACAGCTGACTTACCATTTTTATCTAAAAAGTTACCAGTAAACACTTTTCTTTTAGAAACTTCACCTTTATCATTTAATACATCTTTTATAACATATTCTTTCTGATAAGATGCTTCATTATATTCCTTAAAATATGCACTCATTTCAGGATGATTACGCACCAAAGTTGACACAGCAAATCTAACATTTTTATTAATATCTTTTTGACTTACGCCATCTAAAACGGCCAAGTCATTAACAGCACTTATACCTTTATTATATTCTTCTATAATCGAAGCTTTATCTTTAACAATTAAATTGTCATATTTATCAATCATATCTTTATAAATTTCATCAACATTTTTTTGATTTAAAGGCTTATAATCTATAACTGCTTCTCCATTTTCATCTTCATAAGATACTTGACACTTATTTTGAATATCAATCATAAATTCATCAATTTGTTCTTCATTAAGACCAGACTTTTCAAGATTATCTACCAATCTATCAACAGGATCGTTATAACTTTTCTTATCATCTATAAAATCTACTTCACATGCATTAGCTATCAAATCCTTCAAATCTTTCCTATCAAGTCCAGGAGTAACTAATTGATCATAAGCATGTTTTGTAATACCAATTTGTGTTAAAGCAGCACTTCTTGCTGTAAACTTAGGTACACCATCTTGATGACCTATTTTAATACCACCTACTTCATATTTAGGTACAGAACGTTTTTTAGCTATAACTTTATTTTCAAGCTCTTGCCACCTGCCCCCTTTAGGATCAAGACCTTTTGCACATCTTTCTTGTTGTTCTTTAAGTCCCATATTGTGAAGAAATGTTTCAACAACAGCATCTTTACCAGACTTATAAAAAGTATCAAGCTCAGGATTAAAAGCTCTTAAAGTCTTAAACAATAAATAACTTTTACCCACACTACCTAAAGACACACCTTCATTAAACACAGGATACGCACACGCACCCATCATTAACATATAACACATCTTATTAGCTTGACTAATATTTTCAAGTGTATCTTTTTTATCTTTTACAACTGCTCCTGATTTAGATAAAAAATCTATATACTTATAATCTATTGTATTAATTCGATCCTCTAAATCACGTAATAACTCACGTTCTTTATTTGAACCAATGGTATAATATTTATGAACATCATTTGCATTGTGTTCAGCTTCGACTCTTTGAGTAAACTTCTTTTCAATAGTATCCGCACCTTTACCTATAGTTTGCGAAAACATACCAGTCATAATTAACCCCCTTATTTAATCTAAATCAGTAAACAATTCATCTTGTGAATAGCCCTCTATCGTATCAATTAAAAAATCATCTAAATTTAAACTATACTGATTACAACGATCAATAAAACCTTTAGTAATATCAATACTAGCATTTCTATTTAAGGTTTTTTCAAACATTTTTGATCTCTGAATAAAAGCATCAGTCTTATTTATATAATCAACGTCTTTATTTTCCTGTTTTAGATAGTCAATATAATTATCACCTAATAACGAATATATTTTAGAATCAAAAGGAAAAAGGCTATCGATATCAGATACCAATAAATGTTTATCAAACTTATATTTACGATAATCCATATCTAACTTATAAACAGATTCATAAAATTCATCTGTAATATTATCACCCAATGTATTATAAACATTAATAACCTTTTTAGTTAATTTAGATACATCACCTTTTGTATATCGATATTTGCTATTATTTTTCATTTTATCATTTATAAAGTTACTAAACTCATACATATAATCACCTAAAAATCCAAATCGTTAAAATCAATATCATTTTCATCAATATAATCATCTAAATTGATATCGATACTCTCACCAACATCATCACGCTCTTTTTCTAATTCAACACGCCTCTTATTAGACAACTCATCTTTAATATCTTCATTATCAAATGCCATATTAGAATTAACATTAATATCGACAAACATACCAGAATCTTTTACTTCATTTAGATCTTCATAACTATTTAATTTTTTTATTATTTCTCCTGGTAAATCTTCAATTATATCTGGATCTATCACAAAATTATCTTTAAAACGAACATCTTTACCAACTAAATTCTCTACTTTTACTAAATTATCATATAATTCTTCTCTATCATAATAATAAGCAATCGCATCATCATTATAATTTTTTTCTTTTAAATCTTCTATAACTGAACTATCATATTTTTTACTTAACTTATCAAAATCATCTCTTACCTTTTGATTAAAAGTTATATTATCTTTCTGTGTATAAAACCTCTTACTTGCATCATTATATATCGATGTCATAAAATCTAAAAAATTTGATGATACATTTTTTGTAAGATCTATACCATAAAAATTATTCTTATTCATAACGGATCACCTTAATATAACGAAGGTCCATAATATTCATCATCATTAAGTTCCAACTCTTGCTCTCTCATACGTCTTTGTCTTTCTTCTTCTTCCATCTCTCTTGAAGCTTCTAATAAATAATCATTTTCATTATAATCACTTTCAAGTTTAGAAACCTCTTCTTCTAATACTTCAGAATCTTCAACTTTTTTATAAGACTTATAAGAAATAGCTATATCATGATTTCGTTCTTTATATTCATTCATCGCATATTGTTCTATTTCTGGAATTGATATATCAATAAAAGTATAATCTCCATCAAGCATCGAATTTAAATCATCTAAATACATATCACACTTTTTAAGTTCAGCCTTTAAACCATTTAACTTATAAGCTTCACCCTCCATAACTAGAGCTTTCATTTGATTTTGAATTTCAGCTCTTTGTTTAAGTAAATTTAATTTTGCATATAACAAAACATCAGGATCAATCTCTTTATTATTTCTATCAAAATTTAAAACACCATCAAATCTTTCCATATTAATCTCCTAAAAATCCAAATCATCGAAATCGATATCATCCTCATCATATTCAAATAAAGAATGTTCTTTATTTAACTCATGACCTTTTAAAGCCGACTTCTCAAAATCACCCATATGATTAGTAAAAAAATCATTCACCTTATTCATATCAACAACTCTACCGTCAGATAAAACAACTATATTATCTTTTTTCTTTTTTGAATCGGTCTTATCCTTTTCATCATCCTTACTATCTTTTATATTTAACTTATCATAAAAAAACTTTTTAAGATCCATAAAATAATTCCTTTATATACACTACAATAGTTTTAAAGTAAAGGGGATAAATATCCCCTCTACTTACAACTATAAACTAACATCATTAACTGATTCTAAACCATCATCATCAATATCTAAATTATCACAAATATCAAGAGCATCATTTAAAACTTGTTCATCATTCTTTTTAGCATAATAATTAGCTTCATTAATAGCTCTTTGTTCACTTAACTCTTTATCATAATCCCTAGTATCTGACTTTAATATAGACCTTAAATTATCATGAAGAGCCTTATCATATTCTTTTTCAGTATATAAATCTGGATTATCCAAAACATGCTTAATCTCTCTATTATATCTGATATTATTTGGAGCGAAACATTCATTACGTTTTCCACCGTAAAAATCCATATTTCTTTCAGATAAATCAACTAATAAATCAAAGTTACCATCATAAGCCATTAAATCCATAGGAGAGGCTCCCATATCTAAAAGATCATCTATATTTTCAATATCTCTTATAAATCCATCTTTATCAGCCAATACATCAGCAATTTCTTCGATATGAGCCTTATTTACACCTACACCTAATGCATCTGGGTCATCATAATACTTAACAATTGTATCAACCCATTCATCACGCTTCATTGTAACTTCTTGACCTTCTTCATATACAACACTCCATACACTTTCACCTGACTCATTCATTACTTTTTCAACCTTTTTACCTCTCCATAAAGGACGAGTAGTACCAGATAAAGAAGAGAATGTCTTAAGAGCTTGTATTGGATTATGCTTAGCTGATAATATAGCTTGTGTTATAGGTTCTGTCGATTCAAGCACACTCTTAGGTATATTATGAACCATATTTTGATCTTTATTAATTACTTTTTCCATATCATCAATTGACATATTTAGATAATCATCTTTAGAGTTAAAATTAATTAAATGTTTATTATCACGAACAGGTTCAGCATTTCTTAAAGCTTTAATTGCTCTTTGTGGCACTTTACCCGCAAAACCTGTACCTGTGTTTTTAACGTCTTGTGCTCTTAAAGTATTAATTAAATCATCACGAATTGCTAATGTATGATTAGATACATAGAAATTATCAAAGTCAATTTCACCTTCATCTTTACCATCACTAGCACCAAAATACTTCATAGTATCACGAAGCTTACCATAAGAACCTTTAGCCCCTGTTTTAATATTCGTATCAACAATAGACTTAAAACAATCTTTAGGTGATTTAAAACTAATAACAGCTGTAGAATAAGTATTATCAAAACATTCCATAGTTATATCAGATAGTTCATCAACAGCATTTCTACGAAGTTCAAACAACTTATCTTTAACTTCATCTACTTTAGCTTCATCACCAGCGACATGAGCTAAAACTCCAGCATAATATTTTTCAAATATATTTACATCTTTTGATACATTATTCCATCGTTTTTTAAGATCCTCATTATAATATTGAGCTGTTGTAATATCTAAATCATCTGCTATATATAAAGGATAAAAACCATTTTCATCAGGACTTGCAGAATAATCAAGCAAATTAGCTTCTTGAGAAAACTTTTCATAAGCTTCAGTCATAGCCTTTTTACTTTCAAGAGCTTTACCTCCACCGCTATCTCCATCAAAGTCCCCCGCATAAGATTTTACAATAGTTGGGTTAATTGAAATACCTGTAAGATCATTATTTTCAACAACTTCAAGATATCTAACGCCACCATCACGAAGAATTGGATCTCTCCACATTAAAATACTTTCGCCTTCGCTAACGCCCATACCATCCATCATTGATTTATTCATACCTATTTGATTGATCTTTAATTTACTATCACTACTCCAAACAGCTGTTACAGACTTATTTAAAGGATTACTCATAATATTATCTTTAAATACATTATGTTTTCCTGTAAATCTTTTTTCTTTAACGTCGTTTGTAATAGCTTCATAATATTTTTGAGCCTTATCAACATGAACCTTGCAATGTCCATTAAATTCAGATCTATATTTACCTTGTAATTCGTTCATTTTATTTTGATATCTTTCTCTATATTGAACTTGTTCGGCAGGATTCATATTCTTATAAACATTACTTGCATGAGCCATTTGCTTTTTAATTGGTAACAAGAATTGATCATAAGCTACTTGATAATTAATTACAGATGTGAAAATTCTACTATAATAATTAGTATAATCATGACTTGCAACTCTACCATCAGTAAAATCTTGACCAGTTCTTAGATGTGAACTCATTAAAGGTAATAAATAACCACCATCTTCAGCCTTTTCAGTCGTTTTCATTTTACCTGTGTTTTTATCAATGAAACCATAACTAATAGGGAATGGTATTTTCATAAAACCACCCTCATTTGTGATAGATTCAATAAAATCTTCACGCATACTAGCTAAATCAACTCTTTGTTGACCATTTTTAGTTGGTTTATATTTAAGCTCAGGCATTTCAAACACTTTACGTGTTTCACCATCATGAGCTTTATAACTATCAGATAAATTTCCAAACTCATCAATATCAAGACCACATACAATCATATACTCACGTAAATCTAAATATCCACGTTCATTATTACCATAAAATTCCTTCATAATTTCAGTTGCATCAACCGAATCCATAGCCCAAGCTAACTGACTACTTGCTTTACGACTTCTACCCTGTTTAGCATCTTCTTCACCATACTCAATTGTCTTTTGATCTACATTCATATGTGTAATAATCCAACGTTGAGTTCCGATTGAATCCTCATAAACAGTTCCATCCCAAGCCACAAAATCTTTTGTATTTTCCATAAGCTCATGTAAAGAACCTGCATTATGTCGACTAATAGCCGCATATGGACTTGTAACAACACCTAGATTAGGATTATTTTTAAATGTAAGAACAGCTTTTTCAATACCCTTTTCACGAGCTTCATCTAAATCCATATTCCTATCAATTATCGAAGTAATAACACCTTTATCACCATGCTCATCAGATAATTTATCACCAATAATCAAATCACGCATAGTGCCATCTTTACCTCTAACTTGATAAGTTTGAGCAAACTCTTTTGATACAACTAAACCATCTTCTTGGTTTTTACCACCAAAATCACTCATTATAGTTTCTACATCTTTTGCAATCCTAGACGCTCTTAAAAGATTTGATAAAGTCATCGCTTGTCTATTTTGTGGATCATAATCAAAATAATTATTATCTCCAAAAAATTTAGTCATATAAGCCTTATCATTTGGATCACCTTTGATAATTCTACCGTCAGCAACGTGTGCAGATTCAACTAACACACGATTAAGACCTTGTTTATTACCACTTGGTGTAAACACAGGGTCAAAAGCACCATTAGATAACTCTGTAATTATAGCTAAATTTTCATAACCTGTATCAGTAAAATATGATTTATATCTATCACCTACAACAAATGACGCAAGATCATCACCGGCAATTGCCTTATTGCGTAAACTATCTTCAATTCTTTCATTTCTAATATAAGCATTAAGAGTTGAATTTTGACCCAAAACTGAAGAATAATGAACTGTATTTACTTGAGCACTAATAATAGCTTCAAGTTCGTCTCTCTCCATACCTTCTTCCATTTTTTGCTCATAAAAATCTTCTGGATATCTTTCTTCTTGAAGACGACGAAGAACAACGTTAAGACTTGCACCCTCTCCACATTTAGAATTATTATTAGTTAATAAATCAGACTTAATTTGATACTTAATAGTACGTTTCATCTTTTCTTCATAACCAGATAACAATGACCTATCAATCATATCAGAATAATCACCGACTTTTGCAGGTATAATAGTAGCTGTATAACCAGGAGCGGTCACATAGTTGTTTGAACCATTAAATTTAGTTTTAATCATACCATTTGCTTCAGGTTCTAATATTTGACCAATAGTACCTGTAAGTTCTACAAAATCTGACCTTTGAAATAAATTATTACCTAAATTATTATCATATATATTTACATTTTGTTTAACTGGTCTAAATACTTTATATTCAACAACACCATTATCATCAATATAAATTTCATTTTCATTAAATACTATTGAAGATTCTTTCAAACTATCAACAACACTATCATACATATCTTGCATAAATGATGATGGATTGTTTTCATCTAAAGCACGTTCATTGGCTAAATCCTTAAAACGTCTTGCTGTATTTGGATTAAATTTGATAATTCTATCAATCATTCTATTATTATTGAAATCATCTTCATCTCGTTTGAGTTGATCCCCAGTAATATCAAGCTCACGAAGATTAGCAACAAGATAATCATCGTTATGATAATCAACTCTACCAAGATCCATATATTTAGCTACATGTGTAGGATTAAAAGTTTCACCATATTCATCTAAATTAATATCAATTTCAGCGTTTTCAGAATCATCAGAACGTGTATAATCAAAATTACCTATATAATAATTTAAATAATCATTAGCGTGTTTCCTTACGATATCTTCATCATAACCTTCATATTTTTGTGATTCAATAAATAAAGCAGATTCACTCTGACCACCTATAGTATTAATTTTATCTAATGGTTCTTGTAATTCTTCTAAAGCTAAATCTAAATCCTTAGAAGGTTTATAAAGATCAAATTCACGATCATTTAAAGCTTTCCAATAAGACTCTTGAAGTTCACGAATATCTGGATTATTTGAATATTCAAAATCTCCAATAAGTTCTGGACCTTCATAAGCTTCACCTAATTTAAGAGCTAATGCTTTATTTCTGAAATAATCTGGCCCATTTTTATTACTTGCTTCGATTAAATTATCCAAATTAAGTTGAGCCATAAAATTTTCACGTGCTGATAACACTGAATCATGTAATTGACTTGCAGCTACAAACTTATCTTTAACAAAAGGAATTCTAGAAGACTTCGCATTATATTCACCACGTATTACAACGTGACTACCATCTGATAAAGTTTTATAATTTGTAACATAATTTTTTGATGTATAATAACCAGAATTAGTAGCAACATAAGTCCTATTTAAATTTTTAGTGCGTCTAATTTGATTATCAGGTTTTCTTACAAAACCAAATTGACCAATAGGTCTATCTCTATACTTAACAGTTTCTCCTAAAGAATAACGAACTAAATCAACCGCTTCTGCTGGGGTTGGATCATAAGAATCCATCTTTTGTGAACCATTTGATATAATCTTTCTATCAGTTGAGTATCTCATCACAAGTCCATTCGCATAAACACGACCAATATATTGAGAATTATCAACAGTATCACTTAAACGTACATCTAATTTTGGATCGCTAACAGATACCTTAATTTGACCTGGCTTACTATCACGACGAATTTTATATTCATATCCATTTTCATCTAAATAATCTAAAATCGCAACCGATTTTTCAATATCACGATCGCTCATAAGCTGTCTATCTAAATCACTCGCTGACATATTTTGCCAATTCTCTAAGAATTTATCATTATACCAACTACGTATATCATTATATTCAGCTTGTGTCATATACTTAGTAAACCTAGATAACTTAGAAATATCATCAATATCAGCTAATGTATTTAAATTGACTCTATTATCAAGTCTTCTCTCATCAATACTCATCATATAACGAGGTTTACCACTATCGTTATAATCATAATATGACGAATCAGGAAGATTATTTTCTTCTCTTTCATCAATATCATCATTTAAATCATCATCAATACTTTCTAAAGCTTCATCATAATTAGTAGTATCAACAATACCACTACCTTTTTTCACTTCTTTAAAATATAATTCACCTTCTTTACTTCGTGACAAAGTATGAAGACCTGCAAACATAGATAATCTTAAAGCTTCACCATTGCCGTTAAAAATAGTATCGATACTGTCATTTTTATCAACAATATCAGCACTGGATACAAACATCATACCTGGTGAATTAGCAACATTACTAAGATTTCCAAACACAGGAGAATAACAACTAATTGGAATCATACCATCTTTTTTTTGTGACACGCCTTTATTAAGATTGTTAAAACCTGTATAATTAATAAATTCACGATTTAATTGTTTAAAATATTCATCATTTGCTGGACTATCAACGTCAAAAATCTTAACGTTTTCACCGCTAAATAACGAAAACTCTTTATTGATTAAATCAATAAATTTTGCATAATCTAATCTACCATCAGGAACTTGCTCTTTATACTTTTGATCAATATTATGCCTAATACTCATACCTTGTGAAATTCTTAAAGCATGAGAATTATCAGTTTTTAATAACATTTCTTGTGAAAATCTTTCAAACGCATTATGGAAAATATAATCATAATACATTTGATGTATATTTTGTCTACTTGCTCTCATTTAAAACTCCTTTTTTTACCAGATTGTAAAATAAAAAAAAGTCATATAAGCTCTGCTTATACGACATAATTTTAATCTTATTTTTTTTATTCTATAATATAATTAAGAATAATAAACACTAAAATTTTACAATCGCAACGCCTTGCTTAAACCAAAAATAGTAAATTAGTATTTTATACTTATTCATTCTAAACAAATATCATTTAGAATATCTCTATTTTAATTTTATCTCAAAATGAGCTAAATGTCAACACCTCCCGCCACTCTCATATTTACAACTTAATAGAAAAATTAGTAATAAAACGAGTATAATTATTTATGAAAAAATTTTAATTTTTTCGAGGAAATTAATAGTTTTATAATTTAGAAAAATAATAAAAAAAAAAGAAAGGACTTATTATGACAAAAGAAAAATTAATTAAAATAATGCAAAAAGAAGTAAATGATCTAAATAAAAAACTTGGAAACTATGATCATAATTATGAAAAACTATATTTCAAAAGTATTTTAGCTCATGAACTTTTATATATACTAGAATGTGATGAAAATATATTAAATATAAATCTTGATGAGAAATCTAACATATATGAAACTATATTAAAATCTTACTTAAAATTTGAACCAAACGACGAATTAGACGAAACAATAACAATAGCTGTTCGTAACTATTTTATTAAAAACTTAGGAAAACAATATGACAATTAAAGACTTAATAATAATAATTATAATACTCATTGTCGTAACCTTTGTATACAGTTTAGTAAATATAAATAAAGATTATAAATACGATATGGATATATTAATTTTACCAAATTCATTAACAAAATCCAATAACAATAAAATTACAATTAATTCAAGAAAATTAACACTTCCTATAATAACAAATCCTTATAGATATATCAAAGTTATAATCACGAATGAAAATAAAGAAATTATATCTGAAGGTCTTTTAACGGCTAACCAACAAGGAACAGCAGTTATCGAACAATATTTACCAAAAGAAATATTCAAAGAAAAAATATCTATATTTTTATTCTTAGACATATATGAGTCAAATCTTTCATACGCAAATAAAATAATCACACTTGATATTGATGATTCAAACGATATAATCATGAATTACGCATCAAAAGTAAATGAAGAAAAAGAAATTCTTGAATTATTTAAAAACACCACCATAGTTTTTGGCAGAGATGAAAACTTTATGAATGTAACTTTTGAAAACAACAAAAACCCATCACTAAATTTTATAAAAGAATTTATAAAATACACACTAACTGATCAAAAATATACAATTGAATTATTCAAACAAACATATAATCTAAACGACAACGTAGATATATACCTAAACGAAGAAAAAGTAGCACGAATAAATTCCAACACAACTACTTGGTATGAAGGAGATAAAAACATAATATGACCTCATTAAATTACTATATAAAACAACAAGTATTTGACAGCTTTAATATTAATAACGTAGATATAAAAAATATAACAAAATTAATTGAATCAAACGAAAGTAAAATTAAAACCTTTTTAAATTCAGCATATAATTTTCAAAACAATATAAATGAACCCATTGGTATACACATAGAACTAATAAATGGAAAAAATAATTTATACGTAACTGGAGATCCTGATGATAAACAATTCAACGAACTAGCCTTTAAAGAACGAACAATAGATATAATTAATCAATTTATAATTTCACAAATTCCACAAAATTTATATCATTATTATCCAATTGATACAATAAGATTTATTAATAAAAACATAAACAATAAATTATCAAATATCATCCAATATACAATCAATGATATTATAGAAGAATACACAAAGAAAATTATAAATAATATTAACCAATTATTTATAACAAAACAAGGCGAAAAAAGAAAATTTACATTAAGTACCAAATTTGACAACGAATCTTATGTCATTCATTATTCAAGTAGAACATTTCTAGATGAATCACTAATTAAAACTCTTTACACATTAGAATACGTATTAAACTATTTAAATATTGAAAATAACTTTAAAGATACAAACTATTTAAGAAACGGTTGCTGGATACAAGATCCACAAATCTTATACAAAAACGGTATGTATTTTAAAGCATATAACATAAGATTTTTTAAAAATGGAAATATAAACATAAGATTTAAAAATGAAGAAATCGTGAATAAAATAAATAATATAAAAAAGGTAGATTAATTTCTACCTTTTTTTTTTATCTAAAACTTAATACTTTTTCAATTATATCATTATGATCTAATCTTTTACGATCTTTCCAATAATTTTGATACAAAAGAGAATTACCTTCTTCTAAAGAATCATATTGATCAAACTTATTTGAAATAGTATCATATACATCTTTAATTAACTGACTTTCATGAACATGATCCCTTATAACAAAATGAACTATACCTAGAGTATGATGATCCGCTTCATCATAACCTATATCGTTTAAGACTTCTTCTAATAGTTCATTTCTTTTGTTATCTACATGATTTCTTACTTTTAATGCTTCCGCCATTATTATTACCCCATTTCTTTACTGTTTTTATTATAAACTATGATTTTACAATCAATCACTTTATAATTATATCATATATCATAACATTTTTCAAAAATTATAATTTTTGTCGAGTGTCCATAAGAAAAAATAAAGGAGAAAATATGAATAAAGATTTAAAAGAAAACGTAAAAGAAATATGTGATGATCTTAATCTTAATTTAGAAATCGATCATCATGACTTTATAATTACATTAAAAGGTGAAGGTATGAAAATACCTCAAATAATTAATCAAAAAGAATTAATAAAAGAAGATAATCTACAAAAAGCAATTATTGACAAACTACATGAATTTAACCCCGAAACTTATTGGAAGAAAATTTATGATGAAGAAACAGATGAATATATGAGAGAAAATGGATTTGATCTAGCAATGGAGGCTATAACAACAAAATGTAGATTACTAGGATTAATGATAATGAATCTATGAATATATCAGAAAGGAAAAAATAACTATGGAATTAATCATCTCACAATTTAATGAATACATGGAAAACTTAGAAAACTACGAAAAAGAAATAGATCTTAGTAACTATAAAAACGAAATGAAAGATCCATTGTGCTTAGATTTATCTAACTGGATTCCATTTAAAGCCGAAAACAGACCACAAGCAATAATAGACAAAAACTATGCTGATAAATACATTAAACCTAATTTAGAAAAATTTATACAAGAAAAAGCCTATAAACATTTTAACGAATATTACAAACGAAATATTCTTGAAGAATTTTTCTATAATCTTGACTCTAATTATACCGATGAAGAAAAAATAAACCTTGAAGAATACTTTGAAGATAACTGGAAAGAATATATGACCATCCCAGATGTCATGAATAATTATAAAGACAAATATAAAATCACTACAAATCTACTATTTGACTTTGATAATATGATCTTAGACGGTTATCAAATGGGTCAAACACAAAATCTTGTTAACAACTTATTAAACCATAAAGAAATATCTGATGAAAATATTAATAAAAAAGCAGATACAATTACTAAAATAATATTTAATAATAATAATTACAAATTAAAAGACCTACAAAATCCAGAAAAAATTAAAAACTCAAAGTTTTTATCATCATTTATAAACGAAATTAAAGAAATTGAAGACACAGCCATATATGCCATTTGTGTCACATTATCAATTTCCAACATTGAAAAAACAATTAAAAACAATAATTACACAATCAAAAATGAACCCTTTGGTTTATTTGACCCAAACAATAAAACCAAATCTCATTTTAAAATCGATCTTGAAAAGTCTGTAACCATACCACTTCGTTACACACTTCTATCGAATGTTAATAACCCAAGTTGGGGTTATTACTCAACAACTGATATTCGTGACGAAAAAACCAAAAATGATTTACCATACTATTATTTATAACACAGAAAAAGACGCTTAAATAAGCGTCTTTTTTTTTTTAAAGATTTTGAACATAATTAGCAAACTCTCTATCAAATTCACCTTCTGCAAAAGTCCATTTATCCCATGATATTAAGAATTTATAAAATTCATCAGTAACTTTTTTAGTAGACTCAACATCTACACTTTCAATATCACCATCAAAGAAAACATTACTATTTTCTGGATCTTTTGCTTGTTCATTTAGATTACGCAACTCATCACTTACATTAACTTCAAGAATATAACCCACTCTACCATCAGCTGAATATAAACCTCTACCTTCAATATATCTGAAGTTTTCAGTATCTTTAATCATATACATTCTACTAGCTTGATAAACATTAATAATATCACGGTCATACTCATGCATAACCCCTGACGTTTTACTTATTAATTGCTCTCTAGATATTTGATTATTCGCATATCTTTTCACCATATGCTCTTGTAATTCAGCTTTAGCAGCATTTGCTTCTTTTTTAAGTTCTTCATTCTCCTCAACTTGTTTATGATCAATTGCCTTATAGTCAATTTTACGAGTTTCTTTTGCTTTTTCTATACTACCATCTTCATTACCTAATACATCAATTCTAATTAATGCATCTATTATATCCATTATATCACGAGCATAGACATCTGGATCGAGCTGACTTATAGCATAATTATCATAGTTATATATATCAGCATACATATCTTTTGCCTGTTTTACTTTAGTTGCTTGTGTTATACGTTTTTCTAACATTTCATTAAAGTCTGGCTGATTCTTACGAACATCAAATTCCATAACTGTAGAAGTTGTAGGAATTGATTGTAATGAATATTCTTTACCAGGAATTGCAATTTGATTACTAAATAATCTCCAACTCATTGGAAGAATCATTTCATTTTTATTCCATATTGGCGGATCACCAGCTCTAAAGACTATTGAATTTCGTGGATCAATAAAAGCCATATTATTATAACTAATTACTGGTACTTCTTTTGTACTCATAGATACACTAATTTTACCATCAATTGAATTAATAGGCTTATCTAAATCCTGTTGTATAGTTTTACTATCTTTAAATACTTGATGACGAGTTCCACTCATTGTTTGTAAAGTCTGAATCATCTCATCATCTGTTGATTTTAGGAATCAATTTGTTATCATTAAGCTTTTTATCTTAATTTCTATATCATTACAATATAGTTCAGCATATCTTTTTACCACAAGATTTATCTTGTACTACCCGATAGCGAGAACTCGTGGAGATATTATATTCTCATATATTTCAATATAAGTTTCAATCTCTATGCGTTGCCGTTGACTATATTATTACATATAGCCTTCACCGTCTGATTATGGTTGCTAACCACTTCCCAGTTTATTTTCTCACTCATAATCTGTAATATACTTGGTAGTTTCATTACAGACAGCATATTTTATACACATAAGCATTTATTAACGTATATAAAACTTTCACTATATTAGCGGTATTTCCCTGAATTATCTTATCAGAGCTGTCACCGTAAACGTCTATACTGATAGGTAAGACTTTGATACTATCTTCATCTTTTCCCCCAGTCCAAACCGTACATACGACTTTCATCATATACGGCTTTCCATCGAATTATTATCTAATAATCCGACTAAAGACCATCACTACAACTTTCATTACAAAAGTCATCATCGCTTCGATCTTCTCTTTTCAGCAGTAATTAAAATAATAACTACCTTTCCCTTTTACTTTATATCTATCTTTACATATTTACCCTTAGATTCTTGCTATGGCCTGGTTATCATTAAAACAAGTTTTTCATCGCTAAAATAATTACTAAACTCAATAACCTAATATATTTCTATATTCGCAACTATAGACCGTACATTCGCAATTTCGTCAGTTTAAAATAATAAACATTCTCATCATAGGCAATTTATAGACACCCGAAATATCAAAAACCATATTGTATAACTTAGGTTTTCTTCTTCCGACTTCAACGAGTTTCAAACAAAAAACTTTACATTTTTTGCATGTCGTAGTTTAGTGTAGAAATTACTTTCTATTAATATAAAGCTTCAATATATCAAATATATTGCACAAACTTTTCATTTGTGAAAAGGTCCCACTTTAACTGTTGCATTGTTTGCAGTATTAACGTAAATTGTTGATCTTGCATTTAATTTACTTCATTTCAACTCAAACTTATCTAAATCTTTATATACATCATTTTTGGTCATCGATGTATATAAAACTTCATATAATGGTATATTTAACACATTCTCAGCGTATTCTTTTTTCAATTTATCATGTGTAACCTGTTTTAAAAGTTGCTTTGCTCCACCAAATCTTTTAATTGGACGATAATGTTGTTCCCCTTGACATTCAATAAGACATAAAGGATTACCATCTTTAAAAACTAAAAAATCATAAAACAATTTACAACCATTAACTCCCAATAAATCAGAATAACTTTTTTGAACTTCAAAAACAATATTATGTTCTAATAAATATTGTTTTGTATAATATTCTAACCAAGACATTGAAGACATACATCCACACGATTGACTAGCACCAGATTTTAAATCCCTTCCAGGCACTGTTTTAAGAGATCCACACACACATTGACAAACCCAACATACAGCTTGACCTCCACCTTTATAATAACGTGTTTCGCCTCGTTCTAATACTGTCCAAAATCCAAATGTTTGTCCAGTAAGATCTTGTAATACTCCACCTCCAGGTCGTTTACTTTTAGTAATACCTACAGGGTTTGCATTTATATCATCTCGTTTAGATAAAATAGCTAAAGCATCTTCTTCAAATAATTCGTCAAATTCAGACCACATTTGTTTTGTCTCATTATCTCCATGTAATAAACATCCACAAGATTTTGTATATCCAGCTTTTAAACTATTATCCATCACCTTACAAGTATTTCCACAATCACATTCACATAGCCATTGTACTCTACGATAACCTTTTGGAGATATGTTTGGCTCTGCTTCAGCAATAACAACTAACTTACCAAAACGTTGACCTATAAGATTTTTAGGATATGACTTTCTTTTTTTTCTACTTTTATCTAAATATTTTTGTCTCGATTGTTCAAACATTTCAATATGTTTTTCTGTATACTCATATCTATTATTAAAAGTTCTATCTGCTACCAAATCACCACTTTTATTCAATCTACGCAAAGTCTTCACAGATACACCCATCAATTCAGCAAATTCCATTATATTATAAGTTTTTTTCATATATTGACTCCGTTTCTACATTATATTATTATATAACAAGTATAAAATAAATGTCCAAACGGTTCAACAGTTTATTCATTATTTTTGTTTGTTTCATAATATTCGTCTACAATATTATTCTATGTTAATTCATAGCACCAGTTTTCACACTCGTGATCTGACTATATGTTAAACTCCTAATACACCATATGTATCGGTTAGCCCAAACATTTTTCAGGTGATCATTATAGACTTATCACCCTACGCCGACACCATCAGCTAGTCGATGAACATATATCACTATATTAAGTAATATCTGTAACTGAACTATCTCTTATAACACTAACTTAGCACGAATCACTTCGCTTGTATTGCAGCATATTAGCATCTTATAACTTCTTTCTACTTTCGTTCTATCACGCTCATTGTTTCCAATCACGTTGTAGCATATAAGCTCTTAAAGATATTCCCAGTTTAAACGTTTGTTATGGTACACACTCATTACAAGTATGCAGGGCAAGATCACTACCCTAGACCAATAGACAACATTGTACCTAAAGACGTAATTCCATGACCTTCACTTTGAAGGTTTCCGACCTCATCGAGCATAAACCTTGTTCTATATAACTATACCACCCCGATTTTCATCGTATTTTAAATTTATATAATTGCTTATATAAGGGTCTAGACTATCTCTTTACATATAAATATATACATATCACACTATTCAAACGGTAACTCACCTTCCATTTTACGAGTCAAAACTCTAGTCGTTACACTTGTTTTAATAAATTAAAACATAGCACGGTATTAACAGCTACCCAGTATACAACTGGGCCTTAGTCTTTCTTAGTCAGCTATTTCGTCTTTATTTAATCGTTATATATCTTGTTGCAACATTTCATATAACAGTCTTATTTCGCTGATACCGTTAGCCTATAAAATTATAGACACCCTTGAGTAATAAGGTTTACAGTGAATGCCCCTAAACGTTGAAATTTTATTTATTCTATGTTATTTAATGTAAGGTTATCACTATTAATCCAACTTAAAAAATCCGTTAAATCATTATTCCAAAATGCTAAATAATTCAAATTATTACTTAATGCTACATGCTTTTTTTCAAGATCTCGACATGTCCAAACATCAATTGCATTTGCATAATATTTAATACCATTCATTGCTTTTGTTTCCCACAATAACAACTTTTCAATATCTTGTTTATCATCCTCGTCAAACCAGTGACCCCCATGAGTCCAACTAGCATTTAATTCAATATATAAATCAAGATGTTTTATATAAAAATCACAATTATATGGATAAAATTTTGAATTATATTGTCGATATACATTATCAAACCCAAATTCATCAACTAAATAATCATACATCATATCTTCTTTTTTAGATGTACTAAAAGAACCATTTTGTCTTTTTGTATTATTTATTTTATTCAAAACTTCATCAGTTTGAGTAGCAAATTCTGCTCCATATCTTTGTAAATTTGTCTTTTTAATTTTAGATTGAACTTCTTCAGATGATATAATATTACTCATTTTTCTTCGATGTTCTTTTGTAGACTTTATTTGTTTCAATTTTTTACGACCTTCATCACTATCTAAATATCGTGTTGTGCCATATCGTTCTAAACAAGTCTTAGCTATTTTTTCATATCGATCTTCAGACCACGAACGGTCTCCACTCTGTAAACACTTTATTTCACCACATTTTTTACAACCATGCCCCTTTAAATGAGAATCTGGTTTTTGTGAAAAAACACCATGTTTTGAACAAATAATATCAACTTTAGTTCTTTGATTTATATAAGTTACTTTACTATAATCATAAGTATCACCATGAACTAATCTCGCTCGTTTAATCCATTCTTCTGTTGTAAAACCTCTAGATTTACGAGCACTGACTATATGATTATATTTATGCTCATCAGACCATATTTTTTGACATTCTGGACAACCATTACCTTGCAAATGAGCATTTGCTCTCTGTGTAAATTCACCATGATCTTTACAGACTATGATAACTTTTGATCTCGAATTAATATATTTGACTTTAGAATAATCATATTTATTATCATGTATTAAATTTGCTTTTTTTATAAATTCTTCTTGTGTAAATTTTTTTGCCATACCTATATTATAACATAAAAACCTTGATATTTCAACATTTTTTCAAGGCTTTTGGTTTGGTTTTGTCAATGATGATAGGTAAAACTTTGATACAATCTCTATCTTTTCCCCCATCCCACACCGTACGTGAGACTTTCACCTCATACGGCGTTCCATCAATAAATAAAATTACTTTGCATATATCTTCAAAAAAATCACTTTACATACTAATCTTTTATTTATTGACTTGTGTCCATCGCTACTTCTCTCATTACAAGAGATATAAACACTTCGAACACTACTTTTCAGCATCAATTAATTTGCTTATCATTCTTCGACAAAAAACTTAAATCGCTTGATACTTTTTAACGTTTCGATAATCCTATCTATACATATTTATACTTAGGTCTTAGCTTTAGCTTAATCTAAACAATTGCACCTATAATACAATATGGTCATTCATCCATACAATAACTACTAAACCACTTAGATTATTTATATTTCTATAAAGAGCAAGCTTTTCATTCGCTAATTTGTCAGTTTATAAAACATTCTAACCATATATAATTTTTAGACTTCCGACCTATCATATATCATATTATAAATAACTTAGATAACTTAAGTCGACTTCACCGAGCTTCACACAATTTAGATTTCTCGTATAATTGCATGTCGGAGATTAAAGTAAATGCTTCAAGGCGTTACCCTATCATTTCATTTATCAGATTATCAATTCATAATTACTTATGCTATAACTTTTCATTATAGAACGTCTCACACTATATGACTGCTCGAAGTTTAAGTCTACAAGCTGCTTAATCAATATAAGCAACAACTTAGCATATTTTGATAAATGCGGTGGTGTTATAAGAAATACCATCTTTGGTTTTTCACTATATCTTGTAATCGTAGATATAAACACATTTGTATCTATATCTTTAACATATGGATTACCATCTGCAATACCTTTAATAGCTTGTGCTTTAAACTTAGACTTAAACGGTACAAACTTTTTAACAACTTTACCAGTACGTTTATTACGTACATTTTTCTTTTGAAGTTCTATTAAAACTCCATCTTTTATAATCTTTTGTCCTGTTACCTTTTCTTTTACATAAGTTTCACCACTTAGAGAAACCGCATATTTTTTAGTAAACTTAAAATGAAATTCATTAAGTTTCATTTCGGTATCAGGATTTATTATCGTCATCTTAATATAAGCATCGTGTTTTGGAAACTTACCTTTAAAATAAAACTTAGCCCAACCTTCACGAGAGATTAAATCTTCGTGATAAAAGTCATCACCTTGTTCTAATTTTTCAGTAAATGTGTTATCAGTATAAACATCCCAAACACATTGCATACCCATTAATTTATATTTATTTAAATATGAACTATGAAATCTCACACCAAGACAACGTGGGAAACTCATTCCAGCAAGATCTACGTTCTGACTTAAAGTACCACTTGTAAGTGTACTTATAGTAGGATCTGTAAAGAAACTCATTGCGTTTAAAGCTATACCATAAACACTACTAATTGTCTTTTCAGAACCACCCAAAGCCTTTAACGCATTATTCGCATCCATTACACGCTGTCTAATTGAATTGATAGGCAACGCTTCAGATGCCGCAAAATATAGACTCAATAAGTCAATTTCAGCCTTACCTTCCCATAAGAATGATTTTTCTTCAACATCCTTTATTAACTGTCTATGTTCTGGATCTTCAGGATTAAGAGTTCCTGCATCTTTTAATTTTTTAAGTGCAATAGCTGGATTCTTAAGTTTCTTACTAGATAATTGAACAAACATTTGATACGTGTTAAATAACGTTACTTTACCCCAAAGGGTATCAATTTTTTGCTCTAAAATCTGTGGATTCCAACCATTTATATCAGCTTCTCGCCTTAACGAGAATTCTTCCTCTAAATAATAATCTATAATACCAAAAGCCGCACGCTTAAATGCGTTATTCGCTGCATTTGGCCAAAACGGATCTTCACCACCATCTACTGGAAAGAAAACATCAGCGATATTTTCTACATACGCAGCAGACTTTGCAAAATCTCCCTCTCTGGCACTTTGTGCTGCCATTGACAAAGGATTATATATATTAGTTTTTGTAACATTTATCAAATTAAATTGGATTACTTCAAAACCACGTTTTGTGGCTGGAACATAAAATTTAACTAACAATTCACCTTTTGGATCATTTGTTACTATATTACTTGGATTTAGTTCTCGAGTCCACATATCTAAAGTTGGCTCGATAACTGTTTGACCTTTCCCAGCCCTTGTAATAGCTAACTTATTGTTATTTCAAAGTTCGCAACACTTTCAAACTCAATCTTTCGAATGAGAACAGACTATTTGTCATTCCTTACATCAAATAAGGATTTTGCATTTTTCGAAGTGACATCAGCTTTCACCCCTACTCCCTCGTCAAGGGATAGTCGTTGAACGTTTACTTTCTTACTTTCGATTAAATTTCCATAATTTAGATCCAGTTGTATAAATTCGATCATAACCAGACCCATCATCTGTTCTATGTGATAAATTAGTCTCTATATATTCGTTAATTTCATCTAAATTAGTCAATGTTTTTATATTTTTATTAAATGTATCTTTATATACAACCCCACCTTTTGCTCCCCATGTAGAAGCAATTGACCAAGTATATTGATCCAACGGATCTGAATGAGATACAAATTTTAAAGATGGCCCAGTCTCTTTAATAAATTCAGCTCCTGACTTTAAATATGATACACCATTACCTATATCATTATCAGAAAATGAATATATTACCTGTATATCTTCATTATCTTTAAAAAAAATTGAAATAACTTTAGACAAACCACCAATAACTTGAACACCTGTTTTAAAACAAAGTCTTTTAAGTTCGACTCTATTTTTAGTTATAAAAGAAGCTACACCTAATAATTCATTTGTTTTTTTAAGTTGAATACTATAATAATCATTCGCTCTACCAGCTTTTTGAGTATGATACTTATCAAGAAATAATCTACAATCTTTAATTTCATTTTTATTTACTTTAATAATTTCACACTCTCTAGCCCCATAAACTCTATCAAAACCATTTAACAATTGAATAAGTCTAGGTTTAGTAAGAGATTCAAATCGCAATGGATCAAAATCCCATTCATAAAGCGATATTAATATTACACCTTTTTCCACACAAGCCTTATATTTATTATAATGATAATATTTATCTTTTGTGGTATTGAAAATATTTCTTAAAGGATTTATACAATATAAATTACTATTATGTGAAATAGAAGGATTTACTTCTATCGCTATATTTTTTGATTCAATATAAAAATCAACTTCTTTATCTCCTAATAATTTTCTATAGTTTCGTTTAAATTCAATACCCAACGATTTCAACAAATCATAAATTTTTATTTCATATTTAGATATACTACTATTTAAAATATTTATATCAGCATCAATTAAACCTAATTCACAAAAATGTAAAACCCAAGATTTATTTATATCCGTATCAAAAGAAAATAATATATCATTTGGATAATTCAAAGCTGATTTATTTACAATTTTATATGTCGATAATAAAATACATAAATTATCATAATTCACCATTTCAGAATATATAAAATCTCTTTTATATATTTGAAACTTTGATATTAAAGCATATGAATCATTTATATCTAAATATTTAAAAGTATTAGACCATTTACTATCAGAAGACAAAGTTTCAAAAAACATTTCACTCCAATTACTAGATAATCCATCAAAATATAAATTTGAAGAAACTCCATATCGAGATAAATTTGTTGACTTCAACTTATTCTTAAATTCTTCTACATGCATAGGATTTTTAACCCCATATCGCTCTAACATAGTAGTTTCTCTTTTATTTATAACATCTTTATCTAAAGTTGCAGATTCTACACCATAGATTTGTTTACAAGTCTTCTTTTGAACATACTTTTTATGTTTTCTCCATTCATTATCAATATTTTTACCTAATATAATTGAAAAAGCTTTTTTTAGATCATAATAATAAAAACCATATTTAACAGATAAATCTTGAAGATCTAATAAACCTTTAGAAAACGAAATTAAATCGTTCATCACTTCATCTTTCATATCCACATATTTATCCACTAAATATTTAAAACCATCTTTTTTATTAGGTCTTAAAGATTTATATTGATCAATTATAGCATCAACATCATCGACATTTATTACCACAAGTCTTAACCAACTTGGTAAACAATGTCCATAATAATATAAATTATAGATTTCATCCTTTGTCAACTTCATTTTATAAAAATACATAGTTCTATGTTTTTCTTTAACTAATTCATCATATTTAATCATTCTTATGCTCCTTTTTGAATCAATTATTCTTAATATAATTATATCAAAAATTATCAACCTTTTCAAGCTCATAAGAAAATATTTCGCTGCTAAAGACCCATTATAAAAGTTCGTAGCATTGTTTTAAACAATTTTTTATCTCAACATAAACTATACTCTTTATTTTTTCTGCTTTCGCAACATTCACGCTTATCGTTTCCAATTACGTTGTAGTTAAAGAGTCTTTAGGGTTTCTTAGCAATTAACGCAAAAAGATACACATTTGTTACCAAATATGCAGTGCTTTAAAACACCATCGTATTTACAGGAGCCGTGTCCACCAAATATACACCACCTGGACGTTGAACTTCATAATCAGGAAAAACCCAATCATCGTTAATTAGATCAGCTACAGTATCATAACTACCTAACTTATCTCTATCTTCGCCGCCAGGATTATACGGTATATCAGTAACATTCCATTTCTTCCAATAAATCTTATCAGCACCACTTGCATCAAATAGTGCATCGGAAAACTTTTCATCAATCATTGACACTTTTTTATAAAAATGATTTCCATTTTCATCAACAATTGCCTCACCCTTATAATGTAACACTTCTCCATCTTCATCTAAGACATCTTCTTTATATCTTTCAGCCATCATAATAGGTTTAATACCCTTATTACTTATAGCCATATGAGAAATCATAGATGATAAAGAAACATTACTATGAGCTCCAGCATCTGGAAAATAATCAAACTTACGTTGAATTTCTTCAGGCAAAGCAATATGTTGATCATCAACGTGTTGATTAATATCTGAAGTATCATTCATTTGATTTTGTACTCTTAAATTACGCATCAACGCTGAATATATAATACTAAAAAGTATACCACTTACAGCCAACGACCCTAAAAGTCTCCATATCGAAAACCATTTTATTACAGGCTTTCCTTTTTCATCTTCTTCATCTTCTTTTTTAACTGATTTATCTGCTTCATTCTTTTTAAGTTCTTCTTCTTTAGCGACCGCCCAATCAGGCTTAGGTACTAAATCAGCCGACTCATATCGATCTTCACTAGGTACATCTTTAGTTGGATTAGTATACACAAAACCCTCACTCGGTATCGGATAATAAAACTGTTTAGCTCCACCACTTGAAAACTCAAAATCAGAAGCAATATAATCATTCTCAGTTATTTCGGTGATATTTTGTTTACCATAATCAACACTCATATCTTGCTTAGATTTATATATGGCATAATCGACACCAAACCTTACAAAAGTTATAGATAAATACAACACAACAAAAATAAGAATACTAATAACAACAGAAAAGATTGTACGTGATAAAGGTGACTTCATTTCACCAATTTCGCTTCTATCTAATTGTTGTGTATTGTACACATCTCTTTGAACTTCCTCTGGAGTCCTATCTTGTAATTTCTCCCAATTTGTACGTCTATCACCGAATATTTTACTGTTCTTTTTTCGCTTAAATAACGCCATCAGTAAAACACCCCCTTCTCAAAATAAAAAGAGTAAAGCATAAAAACTTTACTCTAAAAATTATATATTATTAGTTAAGTTTTATTTTGAGCAAAGAATATAATATTTTACTTTATTTTTTCATACAAATCATCAACCATCTTTGATACAGTTGGAGATGACTTACCGATCTCATCACCTACTTTCTTTATATTTCCTCTATATTTGAAGAACACCTTTATAAACTCTTTTTCGTTGTTATCTAATTTATCGAACTGGTCTATCATAAAATGACCAGTAAGTTCACTATGACAAGTATCACAAACATATGTTTTGACACTCATCGTACTATTACATTGTGGACATTTCATAATCTCTCACCTACTTATTATCTGAAAGATTAAGAGGTACTTCATTACCTTGAGAATCTTTTATCACATAATCTCCATTATCATTTTTTGGCAACTCTTTACCATCTTTATCCACAAGCATTACTTGTTCATTAGCTTTAGTATTACCAGTATTATCAACTGTCACATTTGGCTTATTACCTAAATTATAACCAAGTAAACCAGAAGCCAATCCTATAAGAACTGACATACCAATTGCAACAATAAAATATCTTCTAATACTGAAATCTGATCTCTCGGCAACATTTCTCCAATGTTTATTATCATCTTTTAAATTATCTATTTGCATTTGATATTCACGAGCTTTTTGCATATCAACTTGTGAATACTTATCTATTAAATCTTCTATTTGTCTAGATAAAGAAACCTTATCTTTATTAAGTCTATCTATCTCATCTTTATGACTCTTTTGAATTTCTTCAATTCTTCTAGTATTTTGACGTGTCAAATCTTCAATTTGATTATTTAATTGTCTTTCACGTTCACTAATACTGCTATTTAAAGAATCAAGTCTTGCTTGATAATCTGTACGAATCGCTTCAGCTCTATTATTTTGATCAAGCTCTTTACGTAAAGTTTCAGTTCTAATTACATCATTCTTACGATTTTCTTCTAAGAATTGATTCATCTTACGTTGATGAACATTATAAATTTCTTCTTCACGCTTTAGATAATTTTCAAAATCACTAGCTATTATTCTTAACACTTGTGTTTGTGCTAAATCTAACTTCTTTTGAGCTATCATCTTACGTTGATTATTAACTTCAGCATAATTTAACTGATACGATGTTTCTATAACATCTAATATATTCTTACGAACATTAGCCTTTTTATCTTCATATTCATAACCATATTTACGTTCATAATCAATACGAGCATTTTTCGCAGCCGCATCAGCTATATCATCGAGTTTCTTATTCCAGTCAGATTCAATATTCGAAACTTCTTCACGAATTTTTTCATCCATTACACTTAATTGTTCAGCTTTTGAATCCTCAAGCATATTAAATGCATCACCATATTTAGTCGCTGGGTTATGAAAATCTAATTCTTGCTCAATTTGACCTGCATATCTTGACAAAGTATTCATATACTTATTACGCATAAGAACAACATTTGTTTCAAGTAGTTTTTCTAGATCACGATTTGCATCTTTTGCCATTTGAGATAGATAATTATCTATCCAATTATCACCTTGATTTTCTTCAAACGTATAATTTGGCTTAAAGTTACCAAATTGATCATCAAATAATTCACTAGTGACAACTAAATCTAAGTCATTTTTAAATAAAACTCTTTCAACAGTTTGTTTATAGGTTTCTTCACTAACTTCAATATTTACATCATCACCATCTACTGGGTCAAAATATTCATCGTCACCATAGTCACTATAATCCTCAAAAGAATCCTCATTTTCATCATAGTCTTCATCATAATCTTCGTCATAACTTTCATCATGATTATCATCTACTATTTCTTCTTCATCAGTATCATAGTCATCATTTAAAAATTCATCCTGATCATAATCATCAAACGGATCATCGTCAACATATAAATTATCATCGACAATTTCTTCTTCATCAGTATCATAGTCATTCGTTCCGTTGATTTCTGCATAATCATCATCTAATATTTCTTCGTAATCATCATCATCTTCAAAATAATCATCGGATAAAAAATCTTCTGAAATATAATCTTCTACAGGATCTCCATTATTAATAGCCATAGCATCATTAAATTCTACCGCATGAAGATCATCTAAAACATAATCACCATTCTCATTTACTAATGCCCACTTATATAATGCATTTCTCAAAAGCGAGTGTTCCTGCATTACTTGTAATGATTCATTAGTCGGTATAAATATGATATTTTCATCTTCAAGCATTTGTGCCGAAATCATAGTCTTAATAGTATTTGTATTAATAGCTTGAACTAAAGCACCTTTATCTTGATTTTTACTATCACGTTTAGATAAACCACCAATGTCATTAACATTTAAAAATAAAGTAACAAAACGAGAATGATCTTTTTCATCTTTTATGATGAATTTCTCATTCTGTTTCATAATATCAACAGATGATGATACAACCCCTTCATGAATCACAGAAGACATTCTATCTTTAGGTTTTTTATTACTTGAGGCTCCAGCTACTATCTGTCCATCAGATGAAGCATTACCATCATTTGACCCTTTCTTTCTTTTAAAAAAATCCTTCAATTTCATATTTAAATATATTCCTTTCAAAACTATTTATTAATTATTTTTTTTTTTATTTATTTTACGCCTTTACTGGTTTAACAACCGTAAATGCTTGAGACTTCAATTGTTTTTTATTATCTGTGGCTAAATTGCCCTCAACAGCTAAATATATCTTCGATTCATCTGGGTGAGAATTTATAAATCGAGATATTGGTGTTGTAACTTCTCTTTCAAGCACAGTAGTAAGACCACGAGCCCCACCACTATTAGTATCAATATTATATTTATCTTTTATAATATAACGTATCAACTTTGCATCATAAGCAACATTTACCTTATGTTTATTTTTAAGATCATGCTTTAATGCAACTAAATATTTCTTCATAATCTTTTCATAGGTTTCTTCTTGAAGCGGTTGAAATGGTATAATCATATCCACACGACCTAATAATTCAGGTGGAAAAGTACCATCTTTTGAATTTATCAACGCCGTACGAATTAACCTATCAAAACGTTTAATTCCTTCTTCTGAACCATCAGTAGAATCAGTATATTGAGCAAGTCTTTGATATACACTACTACCTGCATTAGTAGTCATTATAATATAGGCATTTAAAAACGAAACAACTCGACCGTTTTGATCTACGAGTCTTCCATCATCTAAAACTTGAAGTAACAATCGTGTAATAGATGAGTTAGCCTTCTCAACCTCATCAAGTAATAAAATTGAATATGGTTTCTGCCACATTGCATTAGTAAGCTCAATTCTGAATCTATCTAATGAATTAGACCCAGCATACTCACTCATATCAAATCTAATAAGAGATGACCTATCTTCAAATAAAATTTCAGCAAGAACTTTACAAATTTCTGTCTTACCAACACCTGTGCTCCCTGTAAACAAAAACGAACTCATCGGTTTCGTCTTATCATTTAAATCTGCTATACAAATTTGAAGACGTTCTTCAATCGCACTTGTAGCGAAATCTTGAGCGAAAACACGACTATCAAGTTTTTGTTTTATACTTGTAGGATCAACCCTAAAAGCAATATTAACACCTTCTGATTGATAAAGAACATGAGCTAATAATTTCATATCAATTTGTCTTCTCTCAGACCTGTGCCAACCAACCATATCATCTAATAATTTAATTGACTTTCTTGGTTGTGAACTAGACGGAATATATCTATTAGCTAAATCATAAATTTGTTCATATAAATAATTACTAGGTATCAAATGACTTATTCCATAAGTCTCAGCCATACCTTTTAAAATACTAACTGTAGTAGCCTTATTTGGCTCACTTAAATTTATTCTTTGTAAACGCTCAACCAACGGCTGATTACTAGAAACATACTCTCTAAATTCACCATATGTAGTCGCAGCTACAACTCTAATACGTCTTGTACCTGAATCTGCTAAAAGAGGTTTTAAAACCTCAACAGCTGCATCAGATAACTGTACGATTTGGTGAAACTCATCTATAAATAAAACAGCTTCTTTACTTTCATGAATACTATATCGACTCACTTCATCAAATAAAGATCTAAGCATTTCAGCCATTTGATTAACATCGACTAAAGAATCTGCTATCATCTTAGACAAATGAACTTCTAAATATATACGACTCATATCGACAACCGAACACTTTTGCACAAGAGCTGTCTTACCAACACCTGCTTCTGCTAATAACAAAACGTTACTAAGTTCAGGTCTATTAAAAGCTGCAAGTATTGAACGCATCTCTTCATCACGACCGACAATTTCTCTTTGTGGTCTTTTAACAAGAGATGTATACTTAGATAAAAAAGGATATTTCATTCGTAATTCTTTAAAAGCTTCAGGCGTCAAATTAAAACGCTCCGAACCTTCTTTTAATATCTTTTCATCATCACTCAAAGTACAACCTCCATTACACATTTAACAATATCATTTTTCATTATTACAAATTTCAATTCTAAAATTTCTTAATTACACTACTATTATATCATTTATTACGAAAAATGACAAGAAAATATGAAAACAGTCGATAAAAAAAAGAGATTAAAAAAATTAATCTCTTTCAAATAATTATTGCTTTAATTTTATCGGGAACTGTCAATTCTAAAAACAAATTGACTTCTTGAAATTATTTTATATTTTCAAGCTAACCCCCACGTTCCATAGGTTTATAAATTAGTAAACTTCTATTATTATAATTTTTTCTCAACTAAAACGGTATCATATCGTCATAACGGCCATAACCGTCATCAAAATCATCATCTAAATCAAAATCTTCTGTTATCTCTTCTGCTTTTTTAATTGCATCAAGAGTTTGTTGATCTAACTGACTATTTTCATAATCTATTTGAGATAATTCTTCTGGAGTATAAGTACCCACCATATCATCAGATAAAGAAATTGTATCATTTGCTACATCATCTAACGTAAGTTGCTCATATACTTCATTATAAGAAGCATCATTTGTTTTTTCATCTAAACTAGGTAACGAAGTATTATTAATATTTACATCATTTGCCTGTTGTGTCACTTGTGGATTTTGAACAACATAATCATTATTTGAAACTTGTACTGTATTTTCCTTCATAGCTCTGCCTTGATTTACTAAATGATTTAAAACATTAGAGCTTTGTGATTTCGAAAAAGACTGTTTACTATTCTGTTGTGATCTTTCCTGACTTCTTACAGTTTGGAAATGTTTATTTGCTTTATTCTGATCTGTTAAAATATTTTCATGAACTCTATAATCAGATGGTGAAAGAGTTTTAGTATCCATTACCGTCCTAGAAGTTTGTTGTTGTTTTGCGTTTCTTTGATTATGTGTAACATTTAACTTACCTGTTTTCACACACGCAACCGTCATAGCACCTTGAGATGTAGGAATTTCTATTACATTATCGCCAGCTACTTCCATAATATCGTTTAATTGATTATAATAATAGAACGCTCTATTATTACGTTGTTTTGTTTCTGGATCTTTTTCTAGTACTAAATGTAATGTTCCCGTTGGATCATTTGGCTCAACATCACGTGCGTCTACCTGTACGTTTACATACGCACCTATTGGATTTCCATTTTTATCATATCTAAATTTACTCGGATCAACCACTACAACACAATTAACATCTTGTGTTTTTTCAGGTCTACCCTTGAAATCATAACCGAACGGCTTCGGTCTTCTATTATTTTTATAATTATTAGCCATCTTTAAGCACTCTCCTATAAAATATTATTTATTCGTATTTTTTCAATAAAATAAAGCAACCAGAAATAAATTATTACTTCTTAGTTAAATTATATTAATTTTTAAAGAAATTGTCAAGCTTGAAATCAAGCTATTTATGGCTTAAATTTATACGATATATCATATAAAAAAACAAAATTATCCCATAAAAGCAGATGCTATACATCCAAATAATCGTTATTTAAATCATCTAAAGAATAATTATTTACTACATCTGCTATCGCCTTAGAAGCCAACTCATTATATGTTTGATCAATTGGAATAGTTAAAGTTTTTCGTCTTCGACTTAAACCATCAACAACACCAGTTTTAATCATAGGATTAACTCTTAATTGATCTGAAAGTTTTTGCATATTTCTAATATCACTTACATTGTAAAAACTTATTTGATCCGTTTGCCCTGTACTAGATAAATACGAACCAACCTCATCTAATAATTTATTTCTCAAATCACTAACAGCTATGAAATTATCTACATTGATTTTACTTACAGGAATATCTTCTAAAAAATCAAATTGCAAATGATGCAAATCTAAAGCCTTGACATCATCAAACTCATAACGAGGTTTTTTTATGATTTCCCTAGTATTCTCATCATAACTTAACGAATAATCCGACAAAAACGATTTAAAATCTTCAACCCTCTCATTACGTTCATCTTTTAATCTCTCAAGACGATTATTTAATATATCAGGGTCTATTACTTTATATCTACCGCCAGTCTGTTTATATTTCTCTAAACCTAATCTATCAGCAGCATCAGCCTTTAACATACCCATAAGAGGATCATTTATCATTTGTGTAAGATTATTAACATTTCTATCATAATTTTTTATTTCTTCAAATTGTTCTTCATAAATATTTTCTTTAGGAATTACATTAATAAAATGTTGATATTTTGACATACACATATCGTTATATAATTCTTCAAATTTTAATAAATTATATATAGCTATCGCATCTGTTGAAATATCATCACTATCTAATTTCTCAAATTCTTTACGAGCTTCTTTATATTTATTCTTTTCACTCCTATGATGATTTAATCTAGAAGAATAAGTACGAAGTCTATACGTAAATTCATAAAAATCATCACTTACATCTTTTCTTTGATCGATAAGAGATTCTAAATCCATACTCATTAGATCCAATGTTGGTGTATTCACATTCAAATCTTTATCATCAATTTGCTTAATTATATCATAAATAGCATTTGAACATTCGTTAATTAATCGCTTCTTACCTGTATCAATAAGTTTCTTATATTCTTTTTGTGTTAAACCTTCATTTTCTAAACGATAATCAGCATATTCACGTATCGTTTTTAAAGAAGGCTCATATAAATCATTTTCATCTAAAATTTTCATCACAAACTCATTAACTAATTCATTTGATTTTCTCATTAATTTATTATTAGTAGAGGCACGCCATAATGTTTTATCATCTGGTAAAGTCGATATAATAAACTGCAACTGACCGTGATTATAAATATTATCATGAGCAAATTTTTTAATAAAACTTTTTACGTTACGTCTATCATAACTTACATTATTTGACAAATAAGCAACCATACCGTGATCATCTAAATAAGAATCTATACCTCGACGAAGCCAAGCTTTATTTTTTTCAAGTAATTTACCTCTTTGTTCAATACCGTCGACAATATTACCAACTCCACGATCTACCATAGCTAAATGGCAATGAACATGAGCCGTATCAACTTGAATAACACCTACATATTCTAAATCGTCATAATCAGATTCCATCTTAGATAAACCATTTTGAATAGCCATTCTAAGTTTCATTTGATCAATCTTACCTCTAAAATCGCCACGTTGTTTAAAATTAAATTCTGGAGGTAAAATATTATGTTTTTTAAGATAATCACCCTCAAAAGAAATAACTGTTTTAAGCACAGTTTTTCCTTTATCAAATTGCTCTTGTATATCTTTACTTATATCTTTAAGTTTTTTCTCACTTAATGAAACGTTATCTTTAGAAAACGCAACACCACTTAATCCATCCATTGTATTAAGTTCATAAACTAATTCATTTTTATCACTAATTGATTCTGTTGCATCATCACGTGCCATATAACGCATTATATAAGTATCAGTATCACGTTTAAATACTGGAGTCAAATCTTCAACTGCTCCATTCCTTGCCATATATCTCGTAGCATAATCACCAGGGGTTGACCCACGTGAACCTTTACCATCAATACCTTTAACAGTATATTCATTAACTATTACAATATCTTGTTTCAAACCCATATTTTACACCCCTCTTCTTATATATTATAACACAAAAAAACCATAGCATAAAGCTATGGCTTTTAATTATTTATTATTTATCCAAATCTTCCAAATCATTTAAAGCATCTAAATCTACTGTATCAAGAAAATCATCAGGATCTACTTCAACATTAGATAAATCAATATCATCATCAACCGCATCATATGAAGCCTTTAATTGTTCATCTAACACGTGATCAGAATCTTCAGCATCTTTACTATCGATAGTATTTTCTTCATTTTCTTCTTCTTCAAAATCGTCAAGCTCTAATTCGTGTGTTTTTTTATCAGACTCATATTCTTTTTCGTCTTTAATTTTATCTTGCTTTTGTTTTGCTAAAAGTTCATCTTGAACTTTCATCAAATCTTCTAACTGAGCTTTTGTATTTTGTTCAGTTTGTTTATATTGTTCAATTTGAGCTTGAAGTTGAGCTATAATTGCATCTTTATTGTCTGTAGCAAAATCTAAACCTTCGTTAGTTTCCCTCTTAACATCTTCAGATTCACTAACTTCGGTTGACTTTTCATTAACTTCATTATCATAGTTAAACTCTTGAGTTTCATCAAGACCCTTAATCATTTCATCATAAGTTTTATCAACGTCTTGATCTACTACCACATTTGGATCGACAGATTTTTGTACTTTAGGTTTAACAGGTCTAATATCATTTACATCTTTAGACTCTTCCATTAGTTTATTATAATCTTCCACAAATTCAGACTTAATGACATCTTTAGAATCTAATTCAAGCATATCATAATCTGGTTCATCTAATACCTTTACGTCTCTATAAGTATTAGCAATAGCAGCATTACTTGGTTCAAACACTTCTGCAAAATCATAACCTGTATTTTCAAGAGAAATATCATAATGGAACTTATTTTGTATTTCTACAAATATAATAGGTTGTTCTTCTTTGTCTACTGTTGATAAGATATTACCATCATCAACAATTTTAAAATCTGCCATAACATCAATTTCAAGATCTGTATCTTTAATTACACTAGGAATACTAAGACTTTCTTTTGTAAAATATCCTTTAGCTGCAAGATCTGCAATTTGTGCATCAGTAAAAGAATAATACAACTCTACTGGTAAAGATCTATTACCACTACCTAGTTCTATTTCGGTTATATCAAAAGGAAAACTCTCATCATTATCTTTAGTATGAAGTGATCTTATTTCACTTCTCATTCTAAGATATGGTCTATTGTTGTTTTCATAATCTTGTTCTAAAAATACTTCTTTCGCTCTAATAATAGCATTCGCCTCAACATTTGGATAATCCAAAAGTCTAACGCTTCTTCTATTCTTCGCTACCATTATTAACTTATCACTTGCTAATGTACCTTTTACTGATTTACTCATTACCTAAAATCTCCTTTTTTCTTTTAATTTTATATTTTTTTGTTTTTCTAAAAATAAAACTTATAAACTTATAAAGTAACACGAACATAAATGCTACTACAAATAGTACAGGAAAAAACCACATACTAAGAATTTCAACATTTGTAGCATTTTGACTAAGACCTATAGCCCCATAAAATATAGCACCAAATATTGGTATTAATCTAAAAGCAAAAAATATTACCAAAGATGATGCTATAAGCATATCCAAAATATATAAAAATATTACAGGAATATATAGATCCATCTTTTTATTTTTAACTTTATCATTATTTACTTTTTTCTTAAACTTCATTCTACATTATCACTTTCCTTATTATTTTGCCAAAGGATAAGCCTTTATTTCTGTAATATTACCTTCTCTATCTATTCCATATTCTATAGCTGTATAACTATTAGATTCAACAACATCCTTACTACCATCAACTTTATAACTACTAGCAACAGAAACTTCAGCAATATAAGTATAAATATCGGATGAAACATTTGAAACATAAGATTTAAAACCAGAATAACTCATATTAAGGCCTTCTTCATCAATTCTATTATATTCGTTACCACCAGTACTAACATTTGTAACTTTCGGCATAAAGATTTTTATAAAATCACTATCTTCTTTAATTTTATATTCATCCATAACAGTTTCACGTGCTTTTTGATAATCTTCGTATGAATCCCAAGTGAAAACAGTATTTAAAAATCCTTTGATTATTTCATCATCTCTTTTAGTTCTTTCTTTATTTAAACCCGTTACATTTGAAAATACATCTTCAGTTTTATCTGATTGCTCCACTTCCATAACACTTATTTTATTTGTTATCGCATCAATTTGATCTTGCTGAGCCGCCAACACATTATTATGTGCTTTATTAATAACCATAAACAAAATAAATGAAAGAAGTAACATACCGCCTGTAATAACTAAAGCTAATATACTTTTTGAATTATTCTCCATCGCTATCACCCTCGCTATCATTATCTTTATCGTTAGTATCTTTTGACTTATCTTTCTTATCATCTTCTTTCTTGTCATCAGAAAATTCATCAAGATAATTATAGAAGTTTTCAGTATTTGTTGAATCATCCTTATTTTCATAATCTGGTGTAATTAAACCATCTTCAGCTTCATTATTATCAACTCCAGACACACCAATACCTTTTGTCGTATTAACCAACTTTAACTTAGAAATTCGTTCAGTTTTAGCATCATATACACCAGTCACCATAGCTAACAAATCATCTGTATTATCTTTACAAAGCCATAAAACATCTATCTTATCTCCACTATAAGCATAAGTTGATTTAAACTCCCACTCATAATTAAGACCTTGATACGCTGGCTGTTGATTCGCACCTATTTTAAACCATGAAGTCCTACCCCATAAAGAGTCATCTTCAAAGTAAGGTTTATATTCTTCTAACACTTCCTCGAATTTCTTACGTCCAGATTCAGATCCAACATCAATATCCCTTAATGTGATATTTTGTAAATCTTCTAATTTTTTACCAACTTCACGAGCACTTGATAATTCGCCTCTCACCTCATCTATATCTTTAACTTCTTTTCTAGATAAAGACGTGAGATTATCATTAAGTTCACCGATCTTTTTTACATTTTTAGCATAGGCTTTATTATAATTATTATTAGATATTATCAAACCAACTACAGAAAAGACAGATCCTATAATAAATACAATTATAAGTATCTTCATCCACATAGGCGTGTTTTTTTTATTTTCCATACAAACTCCTTATAATATTTAAAAACTACCCCATATATGAGCTTTTCTACATATATTATAACACATAGAAAAGCAAAACGCAACCCTATTTTGAAAAAAAGAGCGATATTTCAGCTCTTTTTTTCAAATATTAATCTAAATTACCAGAACCACCCATACCTTTCCATTTAGAGTTTGTTTCTGGTTTTACAAGTCTAAAGGCATAAAATTGACCATCATCAAGACCATCATACCACCAACCAGCTCCAAGAGATCTTGTATCAAGAGAAGCATGAACTATTTCACTACCAGGTTGATAACCAGATTCGCTTGCAAAATGTTGATCTAATATTTCACTACCAATATACATAAGTATATGTCCACTACCACCTTCGCCAGGCTTTACAACAACATCTCCAGGTCTTAACTTACCATCTCTATGAGCTTTTCCAGCTTCGCCAACAAGATCCCATTTATCAGAACCCATCATATACTCATAATGTCTACTTGTAGGGCCATATGGGAAATCATCATCTCCACCGCCCCAACGAACAATCGTACAAACACCACGACCACAGTCCATTGATGTTTGAGTATCTCCAGGCATAACAAGCTCTTTTATTTTACGATACAACGGTGTACCTAAATTACCTGTACTTTGTTCTATTGAAGGCCATGATAAAGATAAAGCAGCATTTACTATGCTAGAGTTATCATAATTTTTAGATGTTATACAATCATCAAGCTCACGACTCGCAGCCTTATCAAACGCAGCACCACCAGTTTGTTCTGCTAAGTTTAAAATAGAATTAGCATAAGTACTATCAGCACTCATATCATTTATACGAGCGAACCATTTCGCCGCATTACTTTTAGATTCACTCATACCATTTGCAGAGTTACCTTCCCAATTAATACGAAAATCATACGCCGCATCTTCTGGTGTGGAATGTTTTTTATCTTTAAATTCTTTAAGCCATTCGTGTTGAACATCTTTAGCTATAATATAAGCTAATTGCCAATCAAAATCCCACCAATCTCTATTCATCGCTTTTGCCGTATCGGTAAAACCTTGACTTCTAGCTCCCCCAGTAATTTGACCTAAACCAAAACCAGGGGCATAAGTACCATTAGGTAATTTATAAGCTTCTTGAGCAAAAGCAACACCAGAACGCCTATAATTAGCAAACACAACAGTCTGTGTATACTTATCTAAATCTGCAAAAGCTTCACGTTTTTTAGGTCCAATAGCATATTGCTCAACACCACCAAGACCTTCAACAGAAGTAGAATCTATACCACTTTCAAGATCCCAGTTGCCTAAAATACCTGCTATATTTTCATTTGAATAACCTAATGCATGAAAAACCGAATAAATTTTTTCGGCGTTAGCTCTTTTCATCATATCAACTTCACGTGCGTTCATATTAGCTAGATTCTCACTACTCGCAGCGTTAAGATTCTCATCACAATCTTCAATCAAACCATTAACACGAGCAATATTATCACTTCTCATATTATTAGCAACAAACGCTGTTGGTATACCAAAAGTAAGTGATATAACAAGAGCACCCGCCGCAACTTGTGAACCTGTCGCCGCAAACGCAGTTGCACCCGAACCAAAACCAAAGGCTCCTGCAACAGATGAACCAACAAAACTTGCAGTAGATGATATACCAGTCCAAGCAGACGAAGCAAAAGAAGACACTCCATTTGCTACAGCACTCGCCCCAGATTTAATACCATTACCAACAAAACTAACAGCTGATTTTATTCCATTACCAGCAGCACTAACGCCAGATTTTAATGAATTCCAACCTTTAGATACAGTATTTGCTGCTTTACCAAGAAAAGAATTATTAACAGCATCTCCTACCGTTTGTACTGTTTGTCCAACTTTTTCCTTCGCTTTTTCTTTTGCAAATTGTGCTCCAGCATCAACAGCAGCAGGAGCTACCATAGCAGGACTTGCTTTTTCAATAGCTTTATTTCCAGCATCGTTATTATGACTTTCACCAAGCTCATCAGAACCAGATTTGTCATTTAAACCTACATTATCTTTAAAATAATCTATAGCATGATCTCTAGCTCTCGTCACAGGATTACCCATAGCAGCCTGTTTTTGATCTTTTTTCTTCTCTTTTCTAGCTTCTTTTTTAGCTTTTTTTTCTTCTTCTTTTTGTTTTTCTTTATCTTTATCATCTAAATTCTTATTATCGGTTTTTTTAGAGTCAACATTTTTCTTCTTATTTGACTGAACTTGCTTCGACACATCATACGCTTCAGACGCTGTCCCCGAAGGATCCCCATAATTAAGACCAGCTTTAATTGCCTGATCTTTCACTTGACCCTTTACTTTATCTTTTATATCATCTTTTGCTTTATCTTTCGCCTTATCTTTTACATCAACAGGCTTTTTTTCAAGTTTATTACTCCCAGACATATTAGGTTGTTTCACATCTTGAGTTGATGTATTAGGCTTTTTCTTTTTAAGTTTAGACGCAGAAGAAGGGTTATTAGTTGATGACTTATTATAATCTTTTTTTTCAAGTTTTTTACCGCTAGACGCTTTATTATTAGACATTATAACTCACCACCTTTTTTCTATTATACCTTAATATAATAATAAAACTTTTTCACTCTGATTTATTGTATAGTTTTCTTCAATATTATTTAAATCATAATCTAAATCTATAAGTTGCTTCATATCTTCTCTTTGATATCTTGCCTTTGCTGTATAAAAATCTCTCCAAGCACTCATCAAACTATCACGAGAAGCTACCATCTCTCTTACAGGTGCTAAATCTTGACTTGATCCATTATCTAAAACATCTTCATCAAAATCTTTACCATTTGTAAGCATCCATTTAATATTCGCCACATCAAAATTGCCAGTTAAATCTTCACGTGAACGACGTAATATATAATCAGAATAAGATTCTCCATTTGACACCAAATCTTTCAAATAACCTTTAGACACAGTATCATGCAACCAATCTATATCATATCCACCTGACACTACTTGATCTGTGTCAAGATGATAGATATAACCTCTACTGTCTATCATATCACTATCTAAATCTTTACCAGCTATTTCCTTATCTTTCGCTTTCTTATCTTTTTGGATATCTTTTTGAACATCTTCTTCTACATTATCTCTTACATTTTCATTTTCTCTTACATTTTCATTTTCTTCGTTATTTACTACTTCATTAGACGCCTCTTTAGCTTCTTTTGTGTAATCACTTAAAGTTCCACTAGCTCTACGACGTTTATTTTCTTCAAAATTAATAGCAGACTTTATATCAGAATTTCTAACAAGATCCTTATCAACAACAGCATACTTACCATCAATATCTACATCATCTGGCTTTTCTTTATATACTTTTTGAACTACGTCTTTACGTATTTCACGTGGACCTGCTGGTATTTTCATTCTAACACCATCAATACTAATATTAGAAAGTCTATCAGAAAACTCTTCAACACGAGTTTGAGCATTAAACATATCTTGCAAAGTCTTTTGAATATTTTCACGAGCTATAATCTCTTGTGGAGAAATTACAATTTCATTATATAAATCAACTACATCAAATTCTTCTTTACTTAAAACTTTTGATATTTCAGCATTATCCGCAGCAGGATTAAAATAAATCTTAAATTGATCATATATTTTAAATGACTCATCACCACCAACAGATCTACCATCTGATATAACAGGAACAATTTCAGAATTAGCTCTTATAGTTAAATCTAATATTTGTTTATCAAAGCCTGATTTATCAACCAAATAAACACCAAAATATCCACTAGTACCAAACACATATAAACTACCAGCTGGATTAGACATTAAATCACGTTTATTTCGTTTCAAATTAGCTCCTGTTAAAAAGGCTTGATACGTATCGGCATCTAAAGATACTTTACTTATATCATTAAACTTAAGTAAAACAAAACTACGAGTTTTATCTTCAGATGTATACACACCCTCAACAGTTCCTGAAACATTAGTACGACTTGTTGTAAATCGTGTTGAATACATTGCATTTTCAGACAATAAATTATTATTAATTTTACGATTATTAAAATAACCCATCACTAACATAAATATCAACAAAAAAGACAAAATAATAAACGTTAATCCAAATCGTTCAATTTTTTTATGTCTATTAAAAATTTTATTCATAAAACACCCTTTCTAATTTTATATTATATACTTATATTATAACCCAAAACGAAAATAAAAAAAAGGCTTTTATAGTAAATTTGTACCATAAAAGCCAATTTCCATATTTACAAATCAATTTATTGTTAGATAAATCAATTCAATAAGCTAAATACTATAAAAAAATTATTAAAAAGAGTGTAATTAATAAAGCTTATCAAAACAAATCTAACACTAAACTAAAATAGGATACTAAATAGTGGTAGATAGGTCGCTCCTGTACCTAAATCCATAATGGTTTTTTGTCCACCATTTGCAATCGTAATAATAAAGGCTATACCACCACCAAAGAACGCACCGCCAAATATTATCAAAGCAACAACAGTACCCCAAGATATCTGACCACCTTGTTGTGGATTACCAATTAATTTCTTTGCTGTTTTAAATCCAGCAACAATAAGCATAACAAGACCACAAAGAGTGATAAATAAACCACCCCAAAACTTTAATGTTGAGGTTGAATTTTGTAAAAAAGAACCAATATCAAATGTCAATAAAGCATTTGACAATAGACTTATAGAACTCATAGGTACACCCCTCCCTTCTTAAAATAGTAAACAGAAATAATACATTATTATATTATGTCTTATATTTATTTTAACACAACAAAAGACTTAAATCAACCATCAAACATGGTTAATTTAAGCCTCTTATATGACACTTCATATCAATATACATCCATATATAAAGATATAATTTATTTAATTTTTATTCAAAATCTGACAAATCTAAGGTGTCAAAATTCCCACCTTCATCATAACGCTTTTTCTCTTTATCTTTATTCTTATCATTCATACGTCTTTTCTTTTTACGTAAATCTCTAGTATTTACACCAGTTAATCTAGATTGTAAATCACGTAACTGCTTTCTTTCTTTTCTTGATAACTTAGCAAAACTTTCACCGTCCATATTATTTAAAACTTCTGTTATCATCAAATTAATATCAACCATTTCACTTACTTTACCTTCATCGTTTTTAAGTTTAGCTTTACCTTGTTTATTACCAAGAGAAACCAACATATGTTTATAATCTCTTACAGTATAAGATGTACCTTTAAGAGCAGAATTTACAGATTGCGGACTTATCTTAGATAAAGTATCAACATAATTTGAAGTCTGATCAATTACAGTATCTACTGAATGCCTATTAATACTATTCGGACTAAGCGTTTGATTTGAATTTACTCTGACTCTACCTCTTTGTGAAGACTTATTATTTCTGTTATTTTTATTAGACGCTCTAAACACAAAGTTTTCAATTACATCTTCTTGAAATGGTGCGTTATTATTATTATTAGATTTATTATACATCATATCTTGCATCATACTATAATTTGCAGCTTGACCCATATATTTAGATGCCTGATCTCTAAATCCAGAATTACCATCACTTATAAGTTCTGAAGCCGCTGCCATAGCCGCATAAGGCATCGCTTCTTTCATACCTTCTCTTGCAGCTGCACGTAAATTACGTGACTTATTAGTATTAGCTTTCTTAGATGTTTTTATAACTTTATTTTGTTTTGTATTAGATTTACCGTTTGATTTACTATCATTTTGTGTATAACCTTTAGCTAAACTCATCGCTGACAATACACCTGGAGCCATAGCTTTATTCTCTCCAATACGAGAAATAGCTTCATCTCTATCAACTTCAGAAAGGCCATTAGCTTTTGCGTTTTCATTGAACTTATCAACTATATCTTCAGTTTTACCTAAACCATGAGCATTTAACGCCTTATCTATCTTTCTAACAGCATCTTCACCACTTGATGAATTTTCAATATCTTCTACATCTTCTGGATCAAATATAGCATTAAGCGATTTATTTCTTGCTTCATCAACATTCTTACGTACTTTATCAGCTACTTGCTTATCACTAGCCGCTACAAGTTTCTTATCATTTTGAACATCTTTAAGAATCTCATCTGCTTTTTCATCTTCACCTAAAGCATGTAACGCCATTGCCGCAGCGACAGCCTTACTCTTATCAGAATCAGCTTTTTGTTGTGCTTTAGTTCTACGTCCAGAACCGCTATATCCAGAATCTGCTTTAGAAACAGACCTATCACCTGAAGATTTTCCAGACTCGACCTTTTTATCAACATCAGCCGCTTTAACTGCTTTATCGCTACTTACAGCATTTCCATCTTCATCAATATAGTTACCATTACTATCAACAAGATTGCCATCTTTATCTACAAAGTTACCATTCTTATCTTGCTTAATTCCTGCTTTATTAGAACCACTATTAGACTGAGAATTGACAGATTTATTAGAATCTTTTGTAGGTCCCGAATTAACTGACTTACTAGAATCTTGTCCACTCTGATTATCATTTTTATCTTCACCATATTCACCAGATTTATCAGCCGCTATATCTTTAATTGATTTATCATCACGACTTTTACCATCTGGACTATTTGGATTATCAGGCTCTTTACCATCAGATGATGATTTATCATTACCATCGGATAAAGCCTTTTGATTCATTACTCCACGACCTACATCTTCAGCAGAAGATGGTAAAGCCTTCTGATCACTCGAACCATCAAGAGCTTTTTCTACATCTTTATCTTTATCATCACCTTCACTAAATTCGCCACCTTCATCAACGTTTTTATCGGCTTCTTCTTCAGATTCACCTTCAACGCTATCACCTTCTTCAGCACCTTCGCCTTTTGAATTATAAGCATCAGCCACTTTTTTGGCCCCGCCAGCCGCAAGTAAACCAGCACCAGCACCTAACGCCTTTTTAAGCCTATCATCTTTACCTTCAGGACCAGATACTTGACTATTTTCTCCTACAAGTTTTGAAACAAACTCTTCAGCTACTGTATCTAGAGAAGAAATGATAGATTTTCTAAGCTCAATAGCTTTTTTAGCAAAAGATAAAGTCAAAGCACTACCCACTAAAAGAGTAATCATAGGGCTTATTACATTTCCTGTAGCAAATAACTTAGGCTCAATACTTACAGAAGATAAAAACTGTGGCATCATTACTGTAGCATCTAACTGATTACCTAACTGATCACTAAGCGGTGTTAAAACTATACCATTTATAGATAAAAGAATACTTTGTACTATATTAAACAAAAACACATTACCTAATATTTCAAGAATCATAATTACAGTATATGATAACACTCTACCAATAGCTCTAATAGAACCTAACAAAGCTAAAGGTATATTCATAATATATTTAACAAGCCTTTTAAGATTAGATATCATCATACCTAATGAATAAAATATTCCTAAAGCAGCAATAGCTCCCAAAAGAATTATCATATTCATATAATATAAAACACACATAACGCCTCTACCAACTAAATTTACAGCCGAGTGTGTTTGTCTTACTTGAATTGATACAGATTTTTCAGCTGAATAAATAGTAACTGAACCACTATTAAATGAAGAGTTTAAATAATTATAAGTTCCAAGCGGTGTGAGTAATCTACCTGAATCATAAGATCCTTTTGGCTCAAATGCCTCAGCTGTGACAAACTTATTTCTCTCATAAGCACCACCATATAAACCACCACCTTCTCCTATTGAAAATAAAGGATTTTCAGATGTGATTTCATTATAATTCTTTTTATCACTTGCTTCTTCAAACCATTTATCTATCTGCTCAGCACTAATACTATCATCACCACGCCATTTAGAAGCTTGTACTAATTGTCTTTTATATTTCGTTTCAAACTGGTTCGGAGTATATAAAGATCCAGCCATATATCTACCTAACATATCATATACAGCTTTCATCTTATCCAATTCATTTTGAGAATCAGAACCATCAGTGATTGAATTATTCCAAAATTCAACAGATGTACCAACATCATTTGTATCAAGAAAACCATAAGATAATGCATTTAAATTATACGCTGTTGATCTCACATTACTTTTAGCAAGAGAACTTGCAGCCTTAGAATCAGGATCATAAGCTATAACTATTCCACTATCATTTGGTATATTCATATTTTGTTCAGAAACCCATTTTTCAAAATCAAAAAAGGTACCCATAACTACTCTATTTATACCAGATGATAAATTAGAATTATCAGCACTAGTTCGCATCTTATCTAAAGCTCCTGTATATAAAGAACCACATAAAGGTAAACCTATACCAATGAATAAAATACGAGTCGCATATTTTCTTAATCGAGAATTATTTTTATCGCTATTACGAAACATCAATAAAGAAAATATCAATATACCAAACAGTATCGGTATTGCTATAGCCCAACTTAACTCATAAGATGCCTTAAACACATCTGAAATTGTATTAGAAATATTAACAAGAGCTGGCGGTGCATCTTCTATACCCGTATTAAAAGGTCTATATGTTCCATTAAAAAATGGCATCATCAACCTAAAAGGATTAAAAATCCACAAAATATCAAGAACTATTTTAAACACCGATGTGACACCATAAGCCAAAACATAAAATATGACAGTCAAGGCACCCACAACAAATTTTTGTATAGAAATTGTTGAAGATGTAGTTTTATCAAGTCCTAAATCTGACATTGCTGAACCAAAATTCACATACATAACAAAAGAGTTATTTGAAGAACTAGTAGTTTCTTCATTTGCTGCATGTCTTAATCCGTCAACATCTAAAGTCATCGAACCTTGAGTAAATAAAGTTTTAAGCCAACTTTTATCTTCACTTTTCTTATCATCTACATAACCCATAAGAGCTGAAGCCAATGATACATTTTTTCCAGCAGCAGGAGAATAAGTATCAGCCCAAAGTTCAGATTCACTTAATGCTTTTCCAGTAGGAGAAGCTTCATCTGAAAAATAAGCTCCAGCCGCCGAAGATATATTATAAAAAGAATACGTACTATCACTAACGATACTATCATCAGCTTCTTGTTGCTCTTCTTCTTGTTGATCAGGATCTCCATCACCATCGGGATTTGTAGCATAAGATGTACTAAAACTTACACACAAACTCATAATTAACATTAAAATTATGAAAAAAAACTTTGAATGTTTTTTATTTTTAAACGATTTAACACCCAATCAAATCACCCCCTATTTTCCTTTTGCTGAACGTTTAACTCGTTTACGTCTTCTTTTATTTATACTTTCATTTTTTCGATAATCAGAAGAAATTCCCAAAGATAGATCTAAACTAAAAACTACGTTATCAAATCCACGTCTTATATAATTAGTATCAGCTCTTTTTGTTACTATCGAATTTCTAAGATCTGGCGGAATATTTTTATTAAGCTTTTCTTGATATTTATCGACTAATACTTCACTCATTCCACCGAGAACTGTATAATCTGCTGTATCAAAGTCATTAAAATCAGCACTATCTAACATTTTATCTATATTATTATACAAAAAGACTACTCTACCGCCCATTTCATATAAAAAATCAATTTGAGTAAGCATATAATCTATTACACCTTTATCGATTTTTTCGGCTCCATGAATTATAAAAGTATCACCTTTTGATAAATTAGAAGCAGCAAAAGAAATTACATTTACAAGTTGAGCCATCGCAATTCCTGTACTACGACGAGCAAGACCTGAAAAATCATAAATTACACGATTACCTGTTTTTGCCTTATCTATCTTATCTGACGTATATGTGTTAAACAAATCACCATTAGCATCAAGCATATCTGAAAACACGCCATTTAATGTATAAACAGCATGAGTTCGTATTGCATCTTTAACCTTGGCGTGATTCATTTCATCATAAGCTTGTGCCAAATAAAGAGCAAAATCTTCAAGCCTTGGTACCTCATCATGTGGTATACCTACAAGACGCAAATCATTTTTACGCTTTTTAGCGTTTTCACGCCACATACCCATATCTACATAAAATCTACGAATAAGGGATTTTAACTCTGTCTCAATAGCTACTCTCGTATCAGCTTCTGGAGGTGCAATTTGCTGAGCCATCAAAACAAGTTTTGTCTGCTGTTGAGCGAATAAAGATAACTCATCTTCCACATCACCAAACACCTCAAACATATTTACATCCCCATTACCCATATCAATATAAGCGGTAGATTGTTCAAGTTCTGGACCTAATTTATTTAAATCTGCTCTGTTAAGTATGATATGTACAACACGTGCATTATTTTTCAAAGCTTCTTGACTAATCTTTGAACCCCACATATCAGACACATAACTACGACCAAGATCCTCATTAATACTATTACTTGCTACAACAACATGATGCTTATACTTATTAACATCAAAAATAATAGCAGATGTATTAACATCACCTAACATATCACCAATATACTCACCAGTATCATCAGCTATACCTTGTGTTACTAAATGATAACTACCAGCATATTCATCTGAGGTAAAATAAAATCCTTTACCACGTTTTACGCTATTAAATCTAAACAAATTAGTATATTCTTCTCTTTGACTGCCTGGATATGCATCCACATCAAGAGTCGCAAACCTTTCAGTATAAAGGTTTGATATATTATCAACAGCTCTATCCAATGACTCGATATTAGGTGCTTTAACAAATAACCTATTGTGAACATTTAGATACGCAGAACCATTAACAAGCTCTTCCGCAATAACTTGAAGATCTCTAGACCTAACATCCGAAGCTGATTTTTCACCAAGAGTTCCTGATTTACCTTGCTCAAAAGCATTCGATGCAATAACTTTTTCTGCTGTCTCTTGATGATTATACAACCAATCTTCACTCATTCTTTTAACTTGCTCTAATAAAATTACAGTCACATCAGAATCAAGATTCGCTGGAATTCTATTTATCCCCCAAAAAGGTGGAAAATCATCTTTAGCCCCATCTCTATGAAAAAAACTTAATATAGTAGCTACGCCATCATCAATCTCAAAATAATCCGAATGAAAAACATATTTCTCACGAGGTTTTAATTCTCTTAAATGTTCATAATCATTAAATTTAATATACTTATTTAACTTAAATTTTCGTTTTTTCTTCTTTTCTTTCTCTTCAACGATATTAACTGCTGTATTATCAGATAAAGAAGATTTTTCATCACCATTATCAATTTTTTCTGGACCAACAATATTATCATTAACTTTTTGTTGTTTTTTATTCTTTTTTCTATTAAATAAACCCATATTTATCTCTTAATCCTTTCTGAATCCATCTTATAGAACGGCTCTAATACAGAATAAATATCTTCAGATCTTACCAACTTAACACATTGTTTAAACATACGATTTGAACTTAAAACCTCTGACTTTAAAAGATTATGAGTGTTTTTAAGTTCTTCCATATTTTCAGCCTTAACAATTAAATATTGATGTATAGACTTATATTCACCAGATATTCTTTTAAATCTTTCAAATTGTTCATCCATTAAATATAATAAATCTGGATCACGATCACGAAGCTCATTATAACGATACTGCAAAGCTGCAAGTTGCTTTAATATTTTTTGACTTTCTTTAGATGTAATTATAATAAACTCAGCTTTTGACCTAAATTTTTTAAAGAAATTATTTGTACGATCAAGTATATCATCTCTATCTTCATCAAATAAAAGAATAGACGCACTACCAACAACCCTATAAATAAATCCAAAAGACCCATCTGCATATTTTATAAGCCCAGTATCTGGATCAATAGCTGAAATCCCTAACAATAAATAAAAGTCATTTGCTTTATCCGCAGTTCTTGTAGAAATACGTCTATTAGTCTTTGGTAAATAAGAAAAAAACGGTTTAACAAGACTAAGTTGCAACTCTTTTCTTGTTGTATATTTCGCAAGTGTAAAAGTTAAAGACAAATAAACAATTAAAAACAATATTTTACCAATTATTGGAAATGTCGTCATAAATGTCCTTGTCATTAACCAAAAACCTATAAAAATAGATAAAATCCAAAATAATACAACCCTTACAGAAATTGGTTTACTAGCTAACGATTCATCTTTATTACTAAAAGATATTTCCATATCTAGCCTATTAGTATCCAAATCAGCAGGAATTTTATATATTTTTTTAGCCAATTATCATTTCCCCCTTTTTTTATAAATTTTAATATCAATTTCAATAAACACAAAATTATATCATACATTTATTATAACACAACAAACCAGATTTTTAAAGCTAAAAATAACGAAAAACGCAAATAAAAAGACCAGCATTAACGCTGATCTTAAAAAAATTAATTAAAATTCATCACTAAATTCTGGTATTATTTTATTTTTATCTTTATCATACCTAACTTGTGTATCAAAATTATTACCACCTTTAGACACACAACCTACACACTCAACTATTCCACCATTTTCAAGTTCAAATTTTTCATCATCACTAAACTTATAACCTGCAAATTGATCAGGAACTCCTGGTTTATTAGCAAAACCTAAACGTTTAAATCCATAAAACTTATGTCCATTATATTCTTGTTCAGCAAGCTTTCCACGTACACCATAAGTAGTACCTTTATCTTTAGAAATTAAATCATAAATCTCAATTTCTTCACCATTAAGAAGTTTCTCAACCTCTTCATCAGTAAACCTATGATTTGACCATTGTCTATTAAACTTAATAGCCTTACCGTTAAACATACCTGTTGCTTTTTCTTTTACTTCATATTGTTGATTACTCATTGTACTTTTTCCTTTCTTAATCATCGTACTATTACTAGCATTTTTTCCCATTGTTATTATATCTTCTTTAACTAATTGTTTAATATCACCCAAAGCTTTATCACTATTAAGCTTACCATCAGCTATATCTTTCATTTGATCGAATACCATCTTAGTTATAGACAAAGACCCAATATTTGTTCCAGGAAGCAAAGCATAACTCATTTCACCATATTCAGTCAACGTCAACTTTCCACGTTTTTCATTCATTAACGGATACTTACTGCGTTGATTGACCACATCTGAAAAAGTAGTAACCCTTGTCGCTCCTGTACCAATATCTTCCTTTTTAAGACTATCCATAAGCCATCTTTGTGTCGGGTTTCTAGGCTTTGGTGGGAAACCTTCATAAATATATGGACTCGCTACCGTACCTAGACCAACGGAATCATCATCTTCATCGATTTCATCATTCTTATCATCAAATACAAGTTTAAAATTAAGACTTAACGGAACTCTAGCTGTCGATTTAAAATCAGGATACTTTTCAAGATGTCCTTCTTGAAGCTCATATTCATAATCTTCAGCAAGACTTGCCAAATAATTTTTAGCTAAAAGAACATATATCTCAACAGCCCCTGTACCAAACTTTTTAAGAGAATCTAAAGATTTTGGCACATTAAGACCTGGTCTATTAGCCCCGTGAATACCACCTTTTTTCACATGAGTACTACGTGGCTGTCTATGTGTTAATAAAGACTTATCCACACCAACTAAATCAGCTATATCATCAGCTAATGCCAATAAATCATTAAATTGTTCAGGTGTGATAGTTTTATCTTCTGTACGAGGATACGAAACAATACCAGACTCATACATCTTTTGATAAGTATTAAGCAAAGTCTGTGCTGATAAACCTTTCGGAGCAAGCATAGACGATAAACCAGATAAATCTAAATATTTTGGTGGTGCTGATTTTTTCTTTTGTTTTTTATCTATTATAACATTAGAATCTATATAATTTTGTGGCACCTCACCTTTTGTTTTAAATATTGGTTCATTTTCACTAGTATATATATTTCCATTTTCATCTTTAAATTTATTGGAATAAAATGGAATCTTCTTATATTCAGATACTTTTTTAAGTTGATCACCAACTAAAAGCACCATAGCCGACTTAAGTCTACCTTGACGAAGCACCGCTCTATCATAACCAAAATTTGTTGCAACTCTTGTAAATTGCATAGATAAAAAGTCCCACTTAGATCTAAACAAGGCTTTTTGATAATTACCATCGTTTGTATCCACTACTTTACGATTAATAAATCCATTTTGTACATCTTTCGGATTATGCTCATCACTAAAATATAATCTCGTGATTTTTTTATTTAATATTGGAGCTTCCAAAAGAATCTCCCAAGCTATTAAATCTCCTTCACCAGAAGGATCCACATCAGTCGCTATTACAATCTCACTACAATTTTTAGCTTTAGCCTTAATAGTGTCAACTACGTTTTTTTTACCTTTTGATATAGATCTATCCCATTTAATATCAGTTTCATCCCATGGTAACTTATCTATTTTCCATGACTTATATTCATCGGATAAAGCTTTATCAACTTGTTTACTTGGCTCTTTATATTCATAAATATGACCTACAGAATTAAGTATAATATAACTTTCACCGTTAAAAGTACCAGACATACCGCCTAAAGCTTTAGAAAAGTTTTTAGCAGCTGACGGTTTTTCTACAAGTACACCTACAGTCATTTACGACCCCCTTCATATATAATTACTTTATATAATACCTTTTTCTTTAAAATAATCTAAATATTCTTTCTTTTTATTTATCATCCCCAAAATATCTTCTTTATTTTTATCAGTAAAATTAAATTCATCTCTTAACGCAAATTCCAAATCCAATAAAGCTCTTAAATTACCATGAAGCATAGTATGTCTATAATGAAGAGATTCTAACATTTCATAATCTTTTTTATCAAATGAAACCTCTAAGATATTATCAATTGATAACAAATAAGTCTCATCATCAACATCATAGCATAGAAAACCAGCTACATTATTAGATAATAAATCATTACCAGTATCTTTAATAGTTGATATATCATCATAACTCAATAACAAATCAACTCCATCCAAATTCGTTTTAAGCTTTATGAAACATTTTAATTTAATATTATTAATCGAATAATGGATTATATCAGAATATTCCGTTAAACAATTCTTTAAATCTTCGTTCATGTATAAATCATCACTCATAATTTTTTTCCTTTCATATATCATAACTTATTATTTATTATATCAAAATATCAAATACATATCAAGAAAAAAAATCAAATTCCACTTATTTTTAACTTCTACCACTTTCTACCAGTTTTAATTTGAAAGTGGTAGATGTGATAAAATCAATACTTACAGGTAATAAAATAAAAACATATACCAGTTATTTTTACATAAAAAATAAAAGTGAAATACATAAAAACATAAATTTCAATCTACCAGATTAATTTCGTATAATTATACACTTTATTATTAAAACTTTAAACAATATATTTTAATATAATAAAGCAAACTTACCCGAAATTCCACCGATTCCACTTTTTCTACCACTTTTGGAATTGGAAATGGAATTTCTACCAGTTTCAATTTAAAAGTGGTAGATGTGATGAATACAACACTTACAGGTAATAAAACAATAATATCTACCATTTTTCGATCTTTGTTAAATAAATAACTGGTAGAAATGGTATCGCTTAACCAAGCCGTTTAAAGACCAAAATTCCAATTTCTACCACTTATTCCACTTTTTTTGCTAAAACTTTTTTTTATTATAAAGATCTAAATTATCTATATACAAAAACTATACATAAAGAACTTCGTAATATTTCTGCAATATACTTTAATATCATATAACAAATACCACATTTCCACTTCCAAATTCCACTTCTACCACTTTTTCTACCACTTTTGGAATTAGAAATGGAATATCTGCCAATTTTGATTTAAAAGTGGTAGATATGATGAATACAATACTTACAGGTAATAAAACAATAATATCTACCATTTCTTAAACATTGTTAAATAAATAACTGGTAGAAATGGTATCGCTTAACCAAGCCGTTTACAAGCCGAAATTCCAATTTCTACCACTTATTCCACTTTTTTAGATATAAATTTATTTTATTATAAACATTACACGTAACAAACAATAACGATTATTCATTAAATATACACATACCAAATATTACATACTATATTAATATATATATAATATAAATCTTTTTTCCGTGCGTAACATTTTATCTTTTGTGTCAAGAAAACACCACTTAACTTATATATAAAAAAACGCCTAATATAATTGGAATATGTGGTAGAACACGCTACGATCTGCTATAACAAGCCATTTAACCTCTACCACTTTTATATTTATCACCCCTTTTTTCATATGTAAAAGCACGTTAAAAACCTCTCTAACCATTGAAATCAACACATCTACCAGTTTTCCGCTTTTATACCTCATATATTAACCGCAACTAGTTCTAACT
>QWCK01000659.1_pt1 | contig 57574 bp, 56 predicted proteins | sample 1972571 | NCBI WGS metagenome assembly QWCK01 (sample SAMN09866710, study PRJNA288562) | Human gut metagenome isolate term2_stool, whole genome shotgun sequencing... | isolation source: gut | host: Homo sapiens | place: USA: California | reverse complement strand
AGAAGATACGGAGGGAGAAATCAAACGAGAGCAAACGCAGGAGCAGAGAACAGAAAAGGATAGCATGTATGAACTGTCCGCAAAAAATGACCGACTGAGGGAACGCAGGTAAAGAAATGTACTGTATGTGGAAAAGTTATGAAAACCAAATCAATAGAAGCTAAAGGGCATAATATTGTTATTGATGAAGCCGTAGAAGCAACATGTACAAAATCAGGACTGACAGAAGGTTCGCATTGTATAGTATGTGATGAAATTATTGTAGCTCAAAAAACGGTAGCAGCATTGGGGCATAAATATGCCAATTTTGTGCATAAGTCAGCAACCTGTACAGAACCGGAAGTAGCAGTTGGAAAATGTGAAAGATGTGATAGTACTAAAACCGCAAAAATAAGTGAAGCATTAGGACATTACTATGTTACAGACAAAAAAGTAGAACCAACTTGTACAAAGAGTGGGTTAACAGAAGGAAGTCATTGCTCAAGATGTGGTTTGGTAAAAATTAAACAGGAAGAAATTCCTGCAACAGGTCATAGTGTTGAAAAAGATTGGGAGTTGGAAAAAAAGGCAAGTTGCGTGCAAAAAGGTTTGAAAGTTAAAAAATGTGAAAAATGTGACGAAGTTCTTGAATCAGAAGAGATAGAGGCATTGGGTCACGACATAGTAAAAGATGAAGCAGTAGAGCCTACTTGTTCAAAAGACGGATTAACAGAAGGAGAACATTGCTCAAGATGTGGAGAGATTTTGATTCAACAAAAGAGAATAGACGCATTAGGACACAATATAGTAAAAGATGAAGGAACAGAATCTACATGCGATAGGAAAGGTATAACAGATGGATCCCACTGTGACAGATGTGGTGAAATAATTGTTAGACAAATATTAATTCCAACAAAAACACATACCATAATAGAAGTTGATAGCACACCAGCTACATATTTTGAAAATGGTTATACAGGAAATATTGTATGTAAGGTATGCGGAGAGCAAATTCGTTGTGGGAATATAATTCCAAAATTGAAATTAAATAAACCAACCTTAAAAGTTAAAGCATTAAAAAATAAGGCAGTAATTAAGATTGGCAAGATAAAGGGAATTACCAAGTATGAAATAAGATACAAACAGGGCAAAAAGTGGATAAAGAAATACACGAAAAAAACTACTTATACTCTAAAGAAATTACATAGTAAAAAGAAAGTAACAATACGTGTGCGAGCCGTAGTTCAGGACAAATCTAAAGTACTATATAGTAAGTATTGTTCTAAAAAAGTAAGGGTAAGGTAAATTGAAAATTAATATAAGTTAAAAAAGAGCACAAACGTGCTCTTTTTTAGATAAAGTATATTATTATCGCATTAAATGATATAATCATTAATATAAAACCAAGGAGAGAAAATTATGGAAAAGAAAAACACAAACAAAATATTAATTGCAGTAATTATTGTTCTTGCAGTTATAGTTATTGCACTGGCAGCAGTGATTGTTGGCTATATGGCAGGAAACAGGCAGGCAAAGGATGATATCAAAAAACAAAATGCTGTTACAACCGTTAAGGAAACAGACATTGAAACTATAAGTCAGCAGGAAACTACCACGTCGCAGATTATAGTTAACACTAAAAAAACGGTGGACGTAAATAAATATGCTGAAGGTGTGTATTTGTGTGATGATACCACGGTAGATGATATAGTTAAGGAGACCGGAGGCAACTATTTAAATATAAAAAAGATAGGGAAAAATATTGTTTCCTTTGAAGTGGTAACTATTCAGGCAGCACCATCATCAAGAATTGCAAGCGTTAAAATAGATAATCTGAAACTTGACGGGAATGGCGTGGCAAAATTTGAATTTGATGATGACGGATGGGGAAATAGAGGAACAGGAACAATTGCTTTTAAGGGCAATGATAAAGTGAAAATAAATATAAAAATAACAAGAATGTCTCAGGATTCTATGTGGAATATTGGAGAAGGAACAGTAGAATATGAATATAGAGAGGACCAAAAAGTGCCAAAATTGTGGTAAAGAACTTCCAAAGGAAGCAAGATTTTGTCCATATTGCATGACAAAATTAATTAACGAAGATGGAACAATTCTAAAGAAAGCATCAGGAAATAAAAAGAGAAATATTTCCATAATAATTGCAATCATACTTGTATTTGTAATTGCCGGTGAAGCCGGAGTGATGTTTTATTTAAAAAGACCTAAAAATAATCAGGTGGCTAAGAATGTTTCAAGCACAAAGCAGCAGGGCTATGAAGATTATCTTGGGGTATGGTATGGCGAGGACGTGAACGACATACATAAAGATGGCGGCGAAAAGGTTGAAATATGTAAGGTAGAGGGAGATACAATAGTATTTTGTGTGGAACATATTTCAAAGGGATTTAATAAGGTAGCAACCATTGAGTACATGAAAGTGAATCTTGTTAATGGAGAAAGTAATTTCAGTTTCACTGACGATGGAAAAGGAAACGCAGGGAACGGAATTATCCGGTTAAATAATAACAAAGTGTATGTCAGAATTAACCTCAACAATGAAAGCCGGACTACTGACTGGGATATTGCTATGGATACGAATTTTAGGCAGGTTCAAAAACTTTCAAAAAATCAGAGAGTTGATGTTAAGGATTTGCTGGGGCAATATTATGAAGATGTGAAGGGCATGCTTGGTAACAGAACGAATGTCAATAACACAGGTGATTATCTGGAATATGAGTACGAAGGGGGAGTAAATCTTCGAGTAGTATATGATGGTGTTGCACAAACATACAATGTTGTTGGAATTCAGATTTTTTATGATTACTTTAAGGGAAATTATACAATAGGTTATGATAGCATAGATAGCAATTCAAAAAGGAATGATGTTAGAAATAAATTTTCAAAAAAAGAAAAGGACGATGAATTTTCTAAAGGAAAATATGTGGATATTTTTTCAGATGGAAAAGATCTTAATATAGCTAAATTCTACTATGATAATAATGATACTGTAGATGAAATTGAATTTTATTAAAAAACATTTAATAATATGCAAAAGAAAACTCTCAAACCACTAGCATTTTTTATGTTCAGATAGTATAATGTTTAGTGGCGTGTTGCGAGAGCACAAAGGCCACTTAATAAAAGAAAAAGCAATTATAGGAGGAAACCAAATGGTTAGAGCAATAGTTGGTGCTAACTGGGGCGACGAAGGAAAAGGTAAAATTACAGATATGCTTGGCGAAAAGTCAGACATTATCGTAAGATTCCAGGGAGGAAGTAACGCAGGTCATACTATTATTAATGAATATGGTAAATTTGCACTTCATTTACTTCCATCAGGAGTATTTTATCAGCATACTACATGTATTATAGGAAATGGTGTCGCACTTAACATTCCATATCTTCAGAAGGAGATTGATAGCATAGTATCTCAGGGTGTACCAAAACCACATATTTTGGTATCAGACAGAGCACAGATTCTTATGCCATATCACATTGATTTTGATGCATACGAAGAGGAAAGACTTGGAGGAAAGGCATTCGGTTCAACTAAGTCAGGTATTGCTCCTTTCTATTCAGATAAATACGCAAAAATCGGATTCCAGGTATCGGAATTATTTGACGAAGATACATTAAAAGAAAAAGTTGCAAGAATTGTTGAACAGAAAAACATTATGTTAGAGCATATGTATCATAAGCCACTTATTGATCCGGATGAATTACTTGAAACATTACATAGCTATAGAGATATGATAGAGCCTTACGTTTGCGATACCGCTTTATACTTAAGTAATGCTCTTAAAGAAGGAAAGACAGTACTTCTCGAAGGACAGCTTGGAACATTGAAAGATCCGGACTTTGGAATTTATCCAATGGTAACATCTTCATCAACATTAGCTGCATATGGAGCAATCGGTGCAGGAATTCCTCCATACGAGATAAAAGACATAATCACAGTAGTTAAGGCATATTCAAGTGCCGTAGGTGCAGGTGAATTCGTAAGTGAAATATTTGGAGATGAAGCTGATGAACTTAGAAGACGTGGTGGTGACGGCGGCGAATTCGGTGCCACAACAGGACGTCCACGTAGAATGGGATGGTTCGACTGTGTTGCATCACGTTATGGTGTAAGAATGCAGGGAGCTACAGAAGTGGCCCTTACAGTATTAGATGTTCTCGGATACTTAGATGAAATTCCAGTATGTGTAGGATACGAAATTGACGGCGAAGTGACAAAAGACTTCCCTGTTACAGCAAAACTTAAAAAAGCAAAACCTGTTTATGAAGTTCTTCCGGGATGGAAAGAAGAAATTCGTGGAATCACAGAATATGACAAACTTCCGGAAAACTGTCGTAAATATATTGAATTCATAGAAAAAGAGCTTGGAGTTCCAATTACAATGGTAAGCAACGGACCGGGCAGACATGAAATCATATACAGATAGGCATGAGCCGTGCATAAAAACAGAGAGGAACGCGCGACGTGAGTTTACTCACAGGAGAGCGCTCCTCTCTGTTTTTATGCACGGCTCATGCCTATCTGTATAGTAGTAGCACACGTGTCTATTGTAAATCATTCACTATAGGACTATTTTTGCGACTACGTGTAAAGCATGAATATAACAAAATTATTCACGTATTTTCTACCATAAACTAGCGGGCAACTTTTGCAAATACAATCAAAAATTAAATAAAACGAACTCTTACACGTACTTTCGATTATTGATAACATAGAGACTTTATAGAATACACTAAAAAATAAAATATAGCATCTTCCTACACGTACTCCGGTAGTTAATAATTTGGTGCTCTTTCTAAATACACTAAAAATTAGAATATATCAAGTTTCTCCACGTACTTTCCCCAATAATCTGTTAATTCCTTAAAATATTCTCAAAATTCTAATATGCACAAGTATCTTAAACACAATAAAAGGGTTATAAAAATCTTAACCAAAGATTTTTATAGCCCTTTTATACACATCCCTGCTATGCATATCTATTTGTTACCACGATTCTGTAGCAATCTTGCTAACCACATCATAACATATAAAAGAACAGGAATTACAACCATGCAATACGCACTAGCTTTCCATGCTGCCTGATTCTTAAGAATGGCAAATACTAAAGTAAGTATTGCGCATACAACCAAAACAATAACTGCAAGCAAAGCACAGATTCGTTTAAATTTATCCATAAATTATACTCCTAAAAAATTGTGGAAAATTATCTTCCACAGCAATATTTGTATTTCTTGCCGCTTCCACAAGGACAAGGATCATTACGTCCGACTTTCTTTTCCTTTACTACAGTGCCTGATAATTTTTCTTCCTTATATAAAACTTTTCTCTTATCTTCAGAAAGAATATCGTTCCATTCTTCAAGACCATATAACCAGTCAGCCCTTGCAGCAACCATGTTCTTGTATAACTTTTCATCATCATAATCAAGACTAACTTCACTTGTCTCAGTGATGTTTTCCAAATCGTTTGATTTCTTAAGACTTTCGTCAATTCCGTCAAGAAATCCTACCATAGTAAGAACTTCCATATTATATTTCTTTGCTAATTCTTCAACAGTACCTGTAACAGGAGTACCATGTTTTGAAAGAATATCCTTGTATACTTCCTTTTCCTGAGCAAAATATGCAGCCCAGAATTCATCGTACTGCTTTTGAGTCTGTTCCTGATTATATGCAATTCCACGCCATGTTTCTAATAAATTTTTTGTAGCCATTTTCTTCCTCCAAAATGTATTGTATTCGTTAATATAATAACAAAGAAGAGCATAATTTTCAATATGTCAAAAATTAACTTCATGTTACTAATAGCATACAAACTACTTCTTTTTGTTAATCTCCTTTTGATACAATTTTTCCTCGTGGACAATCCGTTTCGCTTCTTTTCGTTTACCTTCAGAATGTCCGATAATTATTTCATATCCCGTGGCTCGAATGGCATTAATCAGTTCAAGAGCCTCGTCACTTGTTTTGTGTTTGACGCTAATCATAACTCCATTCAAAAGCATAAAACAAATTGAGAAAGTAGGGGCAGTATCCTTGGGATTAAAGTAAAATTCACCGATTCTGTAGCACCATATAATTTCCTTTAACGGAACAATAGATATCTTCTTTTTCCCTAAATCAATAAAATAATTCTCCGTAATATACATATCGTTAATCTGTATAAAGTTCTCAATGCTGATTTCAGCATTGGCATTGTCAATTAAGAGTTTCTGCTCATCTTTTCCAAGGAAAGAACAGACAGGATACATGTATGGATTAACAAATTCAATAATAGAACTGATTATTTTTTTTAGTGAAATAAGGAAAATAACAACAATTATCCATAATAAAATAACAAAAAATGTAGGGTGATAGTCCGCATTACTTATAACAAAATTGCGGTTAACCTGTGCCATAGAATTATTGTTCCAATTAAGGTCTTTAACAAATGAATTAAGCATTGTTCTATAAGATCTGTTGGAGCCAATGACCTTTCCCGTAAATTCATAATCTATAAGCTGAGTTTTTGGAGTACCGGTAATAGGAATGATTACAAAAATACTTTCTCCGTTTTTTAGTGAATAGTAATATCCGTAAGTAGAACCTCCGGTTTTAGTAAGGCTATAGCCACTGTAATATAATTTATCCACCTTGACTTTTACATATTTATCGCTTCGTTGCACAGTATAAATGTCATTGGTAGTTTTTGGATGCAAAACCGATATAAATGGACATAATACAAATAGAATAATCATTAGAATGGCCCAAATTAAAGATGCGAACATCCTTTTTAAACAAAGTTTTTTTATATTTTCAAATGTATTTATCATAGCTTATCCTTCTTCAAAAAATTACTTAATAAGTATAAAATAGTATTGAACTTTAATCAAGGTTGCGTTTAGTATGGATTGTTGGTAAAATCAATCTGATGCAATATGAAAACAGGCGGTGATTTGGTATGGGAGCATATTTAGAATTCGCACGGGTTTATGACGAATTTATGGACAATGTTGATTATAATGAATGGTGCAGTTTTGCTATAAAACTGCTAAAGAAAAATGGCATGGAAAACTGCAATCTTGTAGAAATTGGGTGTGGAACCGGAAGTGCCACAATGTTGTTTGCAAAAGCAGGATACAGTATGACGGGAATTGATATTTCTCAGGAAATGCTGGAAATAGCCATGGACAAAAAGAATGATGAGGATATAATATATGTTCTTCAGGATGCTACGGAACTGGAGCTTCCATGTAAAGTGCCTGCCATGGTAAGTGTAGGAGATTCTATGAACTACATTACTGAATATGAGGATATTGTAAAGGTTTTCAAACAGGTAAAAAAATATTTAAAAGAAGATGGAGTTTTCGTTTTTGATTTAAAAACAAGGAAATATTTTTCTGATATTGGTGATTCAGTTATTGCAGAGGACAGAGAAGATAACAGTTTTATCTGGGAAAATTATTTTGATGAAGAAACGTCAATAAATGAATATTATCTGTCAATCTTTGTGCGAGGAGATGACGGAAGATACGATAAATTCGAAGAGCAGCATTATCAGAAGGGGTATACTTTGGATGAAATTAAAACGGCTGTAGCAGAGGCAGGACTTACAGTTAGTGAAATTTATGAGGCATTTACTGATAATGTTGGAAGCGAGCAGAATGACAGAGTGTATTTTATAGTTAAGAATGGAGAGAAATAAATGGATTATATAGTAAGAGCAACGGCAGCAAATAAGCAGATTAGGGCATTTGCCATTACTTCAAGGGAAATGGTGGAGACAGCTAGAAAACATCATAATACAAGTCCGGTGGCAACAGCTGCATTGGGAAGACTTCTTACAGGCGGAGCCATGATGGGTGTTATGATGAAAGGTGAAAAGGATATGTTAACCATTATGATGAAAGGTGATGGCCCTATTAATGGTGTGACAGTTACGGCAGATTCAAAAGGAAATGTAAAAGGTTATGTGGGAAATCCAAATGTTATAATTCCTGCTAACTATGCCGGCAAATTAGATGTTGGAGCAGCAATCGGTTATGGAACCCTTACAGTTATAAAAGATATGGGACTTAAAGAGCCTTATTCAAGTCAGGTACCTCTTGGAACCAGCGAGGTGGCGGAAGATTTGACATATTATTTCGCAACATCGGAACAGGTACCTTCTGCAGTAGGTCTTGGTGTGCTTATGTCTAAAGACAATACAGTAAAGCAGGCAGGAGGATTTATTGTTCAGCTTATGCCTTTTGCAGATGAGGAAGTTATAAGCAAGCTGGAAGAAAGAGTAAATAATATTACATCTGTTACGGATATGCTTGAAAAGGGAATGTCACCTGAAGATATTTTGCAGGAAGTAATGGGTGATATGGATGTGGAAATTACTGACAAAATCGATACAGGATTTAAGTGCAACTGTAGCAAGGAAAGAATCGCCAGAGCTCTTTCAGGTCTTAGCAAAAAAGAATTAGATGAAATTATTAATGACGGTAAAGAAATTGAAGTTAAGTGCGATTTCTGCAATACAACATATAAATTTAGCATAGAAGAGCTTCAGACATTAAGAAAAAAATTTGTTTAGTTCACAATTAACACTGGACTTTTAGACTTTAGAGTGCTAAAATGTGAAAGTAGATAACCTGTGAATGAGAGGTATAAATATGAGCAAAAAAATAAGAACTACAGAAGTCGACCATTTATTTGATGCTATATTAACACTTGAAAATAAAGAAGAGTGCTATACTTTTTTTGAAGATGTATGTACAGTAAACGAATTGCTTTCAATATCCCAGAGATATGAAGTGGCAAAAATGTTAAGAGAAGGGCATACATATCTTGATATTTCAAATGCTACAGGAGCTTCAACAGCTACAATAAGCAGAGTTAACCGTTCATTGAATTATGGAAATGACGGATATGATATGGTCTTAGAGAGAGTAAAGAAAATAAAATAATCAATTACGTCAAAAAGGATGCAAATATTGCATCCTTTTTGACATTATTTATCTTCATTTGTATCAGATTTCTTTTCTGACTTATTTTTATCTTTAGTCTTTTTATCCTTTTCATTTTCCTTTTCGGCAGAGTTGGAATCAGGAAGAGAATCTATTAATTTTTCAATAAGTATTTTTTTTACAAAAATGTCATAGCTGAGCATTGATATAAGGCCTAAAGTCCGAATATAATCTTTATCATCAATATCCATACCATCAAAAATCTTAACTGATTCATTTGTCTCTTTAGTAATAAAATTCGGTAAATCACATTTGTGTGTATAATTTAAAAACGTATTGATGATTTCTTCTAAAGGCATATCATCGTTATGAAAATGTTTATCTAACAGTGGTGTTAAAAGTTTTGTAACATCATTGATAGAAAGGATGTTTTTGTAGAAATAAATAAGTATAAGCACCATTATATGATCTTTAGTATATTTCTTCCTTTCAGGGGATGGAAGAAGACGGCTTTTAGCATAATTATTAATCATTGTTTTTGTCATAAGCTTATCGTCTTCATGTCTTTTAACCGCTCTGAATTTATCACTAAGATAGGTAGTAACCTGGTCCATATATAAATCAATGTTAGGTATATCGTCAATGTTAAAATTGGCAACGTTTTGTAAAACCTGTTTAACAATTTCTTCTGAATTCATAATATTCTCCATTTCACTAATGCCTGCTAATGGCACAAGAATTTTGATAAATTTATTATACAACCATATTATAATATGTAGTAATAAAAACTACAAGATGAAAAAAGTGTATTCTGACATGTAATAAAGAATACAAAAAGACATAAATGTATAAAAAATAAATTTTTTACAAATTATAAATATCTTTTTACAACCGTGTGTGTTAAAATACTTCTTGTTGGAAAAGTGTCGGTCTGCATTTGACTTTGGTCAGTCAGGCAGGGGCACTTTGTTTTAGTTGAAAAATAAACATAAAGGATGGAAATAGATGGGAAATATTTATGAAACACTAAATGATATGCAACAAATGGCAGTATTCCATACGGAGGGACCATTGCTTATATTGGCAGGAGCAGGTTCAGGTAAAACAAGAGTGCTTACCCATAGAATCGCATATCTCATGGAAGAAAAGCACGTAAGCCCATATAATATTATGGCTATTACATTTACTAATAAGGCAGCTGCAGAAATGCGAAACCGAGTAAATAAAATTGTAGGATTCGGTGCAGAGCAGGTCTGGGTAAGTACATTCCATTCAGCTTGTGTTCGTATACTTAGGAGATATATTGACAGAATCGGGTATAGCACGGACTTTACCATATATGACACTGATGACCAGAAACGTCTTATGAAAAACGTAATTAAGGATCTGAATCTTGATTCTAAAATTTATAAAGAAAACGGAATGCTTAATAAGATATCTGATTTTAAAAATAAATTAATGACAACTGGTGATGTGTCTTCCATGGCAAAAAGGGATTTTAGAATGTTGAATGTTTCGAAAATATACGACAATTATCAGGAGGCTTTAAAAAATAACAATGCCCTTGATTTTGATGATTTAATAATGAAGACAGTTCAACTGTTTACAAAATGTCCTGAAGTCCTTGAAAGTTATCAGGACAGATTACGGTACATTATGGTAGACGAGTATCAGGATACGAATGCGGCACAGTTTGCTTTTGTTAAATTACTTGCCCAAAAGCATCAGAATCTTTGCGTTGTGGGAGATGACGATCAGTCAATCTACAAGTTCAGAGGAGCTGACATAACAAACATTCTACAGTTTGAAAAGTATTTTCCTAATGCAAGGGTAATTAAATTGGAGCAGAATTACCGTTCCACAAAGAATATTCTGGAGGCGGCAAATGCAGTAATACATAACAATGAAGGCCGTAAAGACAAAACACTTTGGAGTGATAACGAAAAAGGAGATAAGATTGATTTATATCAGGCTGAGGACGGATATTCCGAAGCGGAAATGGTGGCATCTACAATAAAAGAGAATGTGGATAATGGCAGAAGTGACTACAGTGATTATGCTATTCTTTATAGAACAAATAATCAGTCCAGAGTATTGGAAGAAAAACTTATGATGAAAAATATTCCATACAAAATAATTGGCGGACAGAATTTCTATCAGAGAAAAGAAATAAAAGATATCATAGCTTATTTGCGTGTCATCAGCAATCCAACGGATGATATTGCAGTGGAACGTATTATTAATGTGCCTAAGCGAGGCATTGGTGTGACTACGGTAGATAAGGTTAAAGACTATGCGAGAGCGTATGGAATGGATTTGTATGAGGCATTAATGGATGTGGAAAACATTCCGGGATTGTCAAGGGCAGCAGCTAAGATAAAAAAATTCACTAATTTAATAGAAGGTTATAAAAAAGACGAATATTATGGAGAAATCGAAAAGTTAACTAAGGATATTTTAGATGATACAGGTTATGTTTCAGAGCTTGCGGCAGAGAACACTGATGAGGCAAACGGAAGAATTGAAAACATTGACGAACTGGTAAGTAAGATTGTTGAGTATCAGGAGAATGCAGAAGATCCCGTATTGTCAGAATTCTTAGAGGAAGTTGCTTTAGTATCGGAAATAGACAATTTAAGTGAGGACAGCAGTTATGTTGTTTTAATGACAGTCCACAGTGCCAAAGGTCTTGAGTTCCCATATGTATTTTTGTGCGGAATGGAAGACGGACTGTTTCCGGGATATATGAGCATTATGTCAGGGGATAATGAAGAATTAGAGGAAGAGCGAAGATTATGTTATGTTGCAATAACAAGGGCAATGAAAAAACTTACCATAAGTTATGCCAAGAAAAGAATGGTTAGAGGTGAGATGCAATATAATATAGTATCGAGATTTGTTAAAGAAGTTCCACCAATGATTGTTAACAGCAAAAACATAACAGACAGGGTAGCAGCAGGTTATGAAAAAAAGCCTTCGTTCAACGGATTTGGTGGATACGAAGGATCTGTAAATATGGGAGGTTCAGGTTATATGGGAAGCGAGAATTACGGAGGTGCCAGATCTTATGCAGCAAGCCAGAGAAAAAATGCATATAAAGCCATGGCAGCAAAACCGGCATATGGTAATCCAAGTTCAAAGCCGGGATTTGGCAAGGAGTTCGTAGTTACAAAAGCAGAGATTGACTACACAGTTGGAGACAGAGTAAAACATATGAAATTTGGCGAAGGAACTGTTCTTGGAATTGAAGACGGACCAAGAGACTATCAGGTTACCGTTAATTTTGACACGGCAGGTCAAAAAGTGATGATGGCATCCTTTGCAAAATTAAAAAAGATGTAGTAAAAATACCTTAAGAATGGTATACTAATTTTATCGTAATATTACATTGTTATAGGAAGAGGTGAGATTATGGACGAATTAATGAAAGGTGTAAAAATCGGAAAGCTTCTTGGAAAAGATGAAAAGAAAGAAACATGCAAAGTTGTTGCAATCGTATTAGGTGTAATTGCAGGAATAGCTGCTATAGCAGGGGCTGCATACGGAATTTACAGACTTATCAATAAAGATTATTATGATGATTTTGAAGATGATTTCGATGATCTTTTTGACGAAGATGAAGACGAAGACGATTTTGAAGACTAATATTAAAAATATGATAAAGACGGCTGTGATAATGCAGAAGCATTGTTATGGCCGCTTTTCTTTTTATGGGATAATTAATAAAGGATTTGTCATAGTTTCCTCTATATTATATAATGGGTAGCGGATATTATATTATAAAAATGAAATGGAGAAATACATGAAAAAAGGTGTTGAATATACAGGAAAAGTAGTAGGAATCAGCTTTCCAAACAAGGGAAAGGTTGACTGCAAAGAAGAAGGAATGGCAACAGTCAAAGGAGTTATTCCGGGACAGACTGTGAGATTTGTTGTGTCGAAAAAGCGTTCAGGAAATGCTGTCGGACGATTAAAGGAGGTTGTTGAAAAATCACCGATGGAGGATGTGAGTCCTGCATGCCCGCATTTTGAAAATTGCGGTGGATGTGCATATCAGACAATGAGTTACAACAATCAGAATGAATTGAAAAAAAATATGGTGAAAAACATACTGGATAATGCCATTAATACAGATTATGATTTTGAGGGAATAATTGGAAGCCCTGTTCAGTGGGGATATAGAAATAAAATGGAATTTTCTTTTGGTGATGAATATAAGGACGGACCTCTTGCACTGGGAATGCATAAGAGAAATAGTTTCCATGATATCGTTACAGTTAATCAGTGTCAGATAGTGGATGAAGACTATATAAAAGTACTTGATTGCGTTCTTGATTATTGTACGAAAAGAGAACTTCCATTCTATAAGAAGTTAAGACATGAGGGATATTTGAGACATTTACTTGTAAGAAGAACTACCGTAACAAAGCAGATGCTTGTGGCTATTGTTACAACTTCAGATAAAGAATGCGAAGAAAAGGCTCAGTGGAATGAATTAGTTGAGGAATTAAAGAAACTTGATTTGACAGCCAAATTGTGTGGCGTTATGCACATAATTAATGATGGTCTGGCAGATGTTGTGAAAAGTGATGAAACAAGAGTTTTGTATGGTGATGAATATATTTATGAGGAACTCCTGGGACTTAAATTTAAGATTTCAGTATTTTCATTTTTCCAAACTAATTCTCTTGGAGCGGAAGTATTATACAGCAAGGCAAGAGAGTACATTGGCGATACAAAAGATATGACGGTATTTGATTTATACAGTGGAACAGGAACAATTGCCCAGATAATTGCACCGGTTGCAAAGAAAGTAGTTGGAGTTGAAATTGTAGAGGAAGCAGTGGAGGCAGCAAAGGTAAACGCAGAATTAAATGGTTTACATAATTGCGAATTTATTGCAGGGGATGTTCTTAAGGTTATTGATGATCTGGAGGACAAGCCGGACATGATTATTCTTGACCCACCAAGGGACGGAATTAATCCAAAGGCACTTAAGAAGATAATTGATTTCGGTGTTGATAAGCTGGTGTACATTAGTTGTAAGCCAACAAGCCTTGCAAGAGATTTGGAGATGTTGCAGGTGGAAGGATACAAGGTAGTTAAGGCTGCGGCAATTGATCAGTTTCCGAATACTGTGCACGTGGAGACGGTGGCGTTGCTGTCCAAATTTCCTGATGAAATAGACCATATTTAAGTGATAGAGTAAAGGCTTCTGATAGTGTATTCAGGAGTCTTTTTCATATTCCGTATTTTATTGGAAATAATATGAATATGAAAAAATAGAAAACAAAATAGTCGAAAAACACAAAACAACCGAAAAACACAAAACAAAACAACCGAAAAATACAAAATAAAATAGCCGAAAAACACAAAATAAACTTGAAATATAATTTATCGTCAAGTATACTTTGATTATAAGGAGAAGTGTAAAATATGGAATATATAAGAAGAATAGTTGATGAGGAGCTTAATAAACGAAAAGAAGCTTTTAATGCAATTAATATTATTGGTCCCAAAGGTTGTGGTAAAACAAGAACAGCAAAAGAACGCTGTAACACTATTATTGAATTTCAAGATGAAGAAAAAAGAGATGGTTATTTAGCTGTTGCTGAAACATCTCCAAAACTATTTTTAAAAAATCAGAAGCCGATATTGTTTGATGAGTGGCAAGATGCAACAAAGATATGGGGAACAATACGAAAAGATTGTGATGATAATCCGGAACATGTTGGTGAGTATTATTTGACAGGTTCATCAAGTAAAAAAATTGAAACACCACATACAGGAACCGGGAGAATAACGGAAGTTATAATGTTTCCAATGACATTGTGGGAAACAGGCGAATCAAACGGCTTAATATCTTTATCAAAGATTGTTGAGGACGAAGCGTATGATTTTGATGGAGCTATGTCAGATTTAACGTTAGAAGATTTGTTTTTTGTAGTTTGTCGTGGTGGTTGGCCCAGATGTATGGCGTTGAAAAGCAAAGAGGCAAAATTAGAAATTGCAAAAGACTATTATAGACAAATATATCAAACAGATATTAGTGCTATAGATAGAGTTAAAAGAAACCCAGAATGGGCCAGAACTTTAATATGGTCATATGCAAGAAATATGGCAACTAAAGCAAAGAAAACAAAAATATATGCAGATGTAAAGGCAACACAAAATGTTACAGACGTAACATTAGACTCCTATGTGGAAAAGTTGGAAGAATTATTTGTAATTAAAGATATTGATGCATGGACGCCACAAATAAGATCAAAGACTGCAATAAGAAATGGAAAGAAACATATATTTCTAGATCCTTCAATTGGAATTGCAGCATTGGGACTTAATCCAGATTATTTTATAAATGACTTAGACTTATTTGGACATATTTTTGAAAATTTAGTACTGCGTGATTTACTTGTGTTTGCTGGAGCTCATAATGCAAGAATACTTCATTATACAGATGACACGGGATTGGAAGCGGATGCGGTATACCAAATGGAGGATGGAAGATATGCACTTATAGAGATAAAAACGGGAGCAAATAAGATACCGGAAGCAGAGAAATCTCTTCTAAAGTTTAAGGATGTAATTAGGAAACATAATGAGGAGGCAAAAAGAAACCCTGAGCATCCGAGAGCAACATACAGAGAACCTTCGGCACTAATAGTGATTTGTGCTAATGCACCGGTTGGGTATACTACTGATAATGGGGTAAAAATAGTGCCGGTTGGATGTTTGAAAGACTAATTGTCCAAATTTAGATGTAAAGCCTATAAATTAATAAATAATAAAAGTTTCCAATAACCTCAATCTGAGCGAATTGGAAACTTTTTTATTTGTTAGAACTTATCCACATACCACCACACAGGACCTGTTGGTGGGTAACTTATCGGTACGTCAGTTCTATATGGTGTATATTTACTTTCAAGTAATTTTTCTGATACTTTTTTACCTTTGTTCTGACAATAAGAGCGTCGCATAGTGTCTGTATGTTCATGGTCTTCTTTTTTATAGAAAATATCGTATGTGTCCCAAGCCCATGACCAGCCTGAGCCCGGCTGACCTAATACATTACAAATATAGAACATATGATTGTTCCAGTCATCGTGCTTTGTAGGACCGTAGAAATATTTGCCACATTCACCACAAAGCATTGCATAGTTATCGCCCATCGGAACATATCTTTCATATACATTAGGATAGTAGTCATATTCTGTATCAGTGAAAGTGTCATCAAATTTACCACCGTTATGAATGCATTTATATGTTGCATTGTCAGCGTTATCCCTACCACAACCCAGGTAAAAATCAAGAGCCTCCCTGTAGGAAGAAAGGTGAATGTCGTATTTTGTTTTTACAATTTTAATGTATGCTTTTGGGTTAAAATAGCCGTTTGGGCAATAACCTCTTGGAACTGATTTCTTTATGAAATACTTTTTTACGTCTTTGTTGTTTTTCCAGCCCTTGCCACTGTCAGCCATAACGGACTGATATTCGTCATAGTAAGCATTGTGATAAATTTTTATATAATCAAGGTTAACCATATCAAGATAGTCATTTTCGCTAAGTTTTGTAAACTTGGATGTAAGTTTTACATTTTTTGGAATTTTTGAACCATATTCATATTTTGTTTTGCCATTGTACCAGCCTTTGAATTTGTAGCCGTTTTTGTATGCAATTGGCATAGCAATGATATAGCTGCCTTTGGCTTTTATTGAGCCGGCAAGTATTCCACCGTTTGAGTCAAATTTAACTGTTTTTGAGCCAACCTTGGCAATCGCGTTTCTTTTTGCCTTTTTAACTGTGATTATGAGAATTAATGCTAAAAATGTTGCTGTTGTTTTTTTCAATTTTTTATTCTCCGGATAATCTGATTGTATTCTATTTCCTTAATTGCTGTATTTTCAATTATGAGAACACTAATAAATTGTAACATGGAGGTTTAGATACTGCAATATCACTATTTGTATTTTGGCAAGATAGGCAGGTTCTATTGTTGGGGTTATTAATTTACATAACGACACAAAAAGGTCGTTGCTATTGGTTATAATATAGCAAAAAAAGAGGTATCGGATATAAGATGGAAAATTGAAAGAAGAGGGCAAAACCATTATTATGGCTAGTCGTACAAAAGAGGATATTGATATTCTTTGTGATAGGGTATATTGTATGGATAAGGGGGTTTTTAACGGAAGAAAATAGAATGAAAAGTGAATAGGATGAAGTATCTACAAATAAAAATAGATAATTCAAAATTTATGAAACAGAGGAACTAAAATGTTAAGTGATAATAAGAAAAACATGTTTTTTTCAGGGAATATATTAAAAAAAATAGTGATAATTATAGTGGGCTCAGTTATTGCCGCTTATGGTATAACACTTGCATTGTACGCGGGATTTGGCGGAGCAACACTTGCGGTGCTGTGGCAGGGTATATCAAAAACATTTCATATAAGTATAGGTATGGCATCTTTAGTTGTGGCTGTGGGAATGATTTTGTTTGCACTAATTTATGATAAGAGCCAGATACATATTGGAACGGTGTTATATCAGATTGTTTACAGTTTATGTGTAGATTTATTTGCAACATGCCACGTATATAGTAAGTATATGTGGATAAATTTCTTTATAATGTTGGCAGGTGTGATTTTGTTTGCAGTTGGCACTGGATTGTATGCTTCAGTTTCTCTAGGCAGAGGTTCCTATGAGGCGGTAACCTTTGCACTGGCAGAAAAAAACAACTGGCAGGTCAGAGGGGTCCGCATAATATTAGATATTATAATGGTTGTAATAGGAGTTCTACTTGGCGGAAAATTTGGCGTATGTACAATTGTTACAGTTATTATTTCAGGACCAATAATACAGTTTGTTAATGGTAAATCAAGGCAGATTTTCAAGTTGAATAACAATGGCAATTGATTATAAAAATACCCCCTCACATCTGCTTTTCTGCAATTGGACATTGTTAAAAGCGATAGTGATTTCCCATGTCATAGTCAAAAGACTCTGTTCTCATAACAAATCAGGCAGGACAGCTGTGTTCTTTCTTTTTGGCGCGTTTCGCTGTCATTTCGAAGATGAAATTCAATAATTTCAATTGCCATAAATGGTTGATGTTAAATATTTTAACTGAATATTTTCCCAGAGTTTTGCAGATTCTTTAATACAAGCGGATGATTATATATAGGTAATTAGGGGTTTTTTGAATAAGCTATAAAGGAGTGGGCTTTTTCTGTACAAGTATACAGTAAAAAGGTATACTATAAATTTATAAGCACACAGTATCAGTAGCAATATAAGAAACAAGAGGAAAAGATTGAAGAATATTTTAAATATAATAAAAAAGAATATTAATAATAATGAAACTTTTCAAAAACTGTCTGCAATTTTAACGGTAGTTTTTTTATATGTTGCAATGCAGGCAATTGGAATTACTTGCCCCATTAAATATGTAACAGGTGTTTCCTGTGCTGGATGTGGAATGAGCAGGGCATGGATAGCTTTATTTCATCTGGATTTTAAAGCAGCATTCTATTACCATCCTTTGGTTTTGATGCCACTAATTGTAGCAATAATCTTTCTTATGAAATCTAAAATAAACAAAAACGTTTACAAAATTATTATGTTTACAACAATAGCCTTGTTTGGTATAATTTACATATACAGAATGATTTGTGGGAGCGGAGATATAGTAGTTTTTAAACCGAGGGAAGGACTCTTGTTTCGGTTTACAAATATATTCAAAAAATAAATGAGGAGGAAAAAAATATGTTTTGTCCAAAATGTGGAAAAGAGGTGCCTGATAGCACAAAATTCTGTCCTTCATGTGGTGAGGATTTGTCATTAGGAAAGAAAGTACAGGATGCTGCAAATAATGCGTTTCAGCAGACAGAAAAAGAAATGGGGAGTGCATTCAATGAAATGAGAGACAGTTTTAATGGAACATCAAGTAATGGTGAACGTTTGAAAGATGATAGAGGGCTTCTTTCATACATATTGTTATCAATTATTACATGCGGTATTTACTCATACTACTTTATTTACAAGATTGCAAAGGACGTTAATGTTGCCTGTGATGGGGATGGTCAGAATACATCAGGTTTAGCAGCATTTATTCTTTTATCAATAATTACATGTGGCATTTATACATGGTTCTGGTATTATAATTTAGGAAACAGATTGGCAGCTAATGCACCACGTTACGGTATGACATTCCAGGAAAACGGAACAACAATTTTACTGTGGCAGATATTCGGATCATTTTTATGTGGCATTGGTCCATTTGTTGCGATGTATATCTTAATCAAAAATACAAACCAGATTTGTAATGCATATAATAGAAAGCATGGATTATAAAATTAAATATTACGTAATTAAAAAATAGAAATTGCTGTTAGGGGTTCACTAACGGCAATTTTTTGTTAAAATAAAAGAAAAGATTAATTAAAGGAATGAATTATGAAAACACGAAAAGAGGCAACAGAATATGGTTTATCTTTTCCAGAAACATATTTAGACACACCCTTCAAAGATACTAACTGGCAACTTGTGAGAGTGAAAGGAAGTAAGAAGGCATTTCTGTGGGTTTACGAAAAAGATGGTTTTATTAATTTAAATGTAAAGGTAGATCCCCAGTGGAGAGATTTTTGGCGTCAGTCATATGGCGCAGTGATTCCGGGATATCACCAGAACAAAGAGCATTGGAATACAATTATACTTGACGGTACTATTCCTGATAAAGACATAAAGAGAATGATTGGCGAAAGTTTTGATATTATTACTGACAGTCCAACGAAAAGAATATACGAAGCGGTTAAGAAAATCCCCAAAGGGCATGTGGCAACATACGGAAGAATAGCTCAAATGGCAGGAGAACCAAAAATGGCAAGAGCTGTAGGAAACGCACTTCACAAGAATCCGGATCCGGAACACATATCATGCTTTCGTGTAGTTAATTCTAAAGGGGAATTGTCAGGAGAGTTTGCTTTTGGTGGAGCAGAAGCTCAGACAAGGCTACTGGAGGCAGACGGAATTAAAGTAGTAAATGGGAAAGTAGACTTATCAAAATACGGAATATAGAAAAGAGTTAAAGGCTTCAATTTGGTATAAGGGCATGAAGGAAAGGAGAACAACAATATGAATAGTTTTGTATATGACATACCTACAAAAGTATATTTCGGAGAAAATCAGCTGGGACATTTAGGAGAAGAATTAAGTAAATACGGAAAGAAAGTTTTAATGACATATGGTGGCGGATCAATTAAGAAGTCAGGATTATACGACAAAGTTGTAGCTGAAATCAAAAAAGCCGGATTAGAGTTATTTGAATTATCAGGAATTGAACCAAACCCAAGAGTTTCATCGGTAAATGCCGGAGCAAAAATTTGTAAAGAGGAAGGAATTGACGTACTTCTCGCAGTTGGTGGCGGCTCAGTTATTGACTGTACAAAATATATAGGAGCAGCAGCTTTTTATGATGGAGATGCATGGGATATTTTGGAGCAGAAGACTGATGTAACTAAATGCTTGCCTGTTCTTGATATTCTAACATTGGCAGCAACAGGTTCGGAAATGGATTATGGAGGGGTTATAAGCAATCCTGAAACAAAAGATAAAATAGGACTAATGTTTCCGGTAATGCAACCAAAGGTATCATTCCTTGACCCAACATTAACTTATACGGTAAGTCAGTATCAGACGGCATGCGGTTCATCGGATATGTTAAGCCATATTATTGAAGTATATTTTAATATGAATAAAGATTTATATATGCTTGATACCGTTATGGAAGGTCTTATGAAAACAATTATTAGATATACACCAATAGCAATGAAGGAACCGGACAATTATGAAGCAAGAGCTAACTTAATGTGGGCATCTTCATGGGCAATTAACGGTTTTGTAAATGGTGGAAAACAGCAGGCATGGAGCTGTCATCCTATTGAGCATGAAGTTTCTGCAATTTATGACATTACACATGGTTTGGGACTTGCAATTCTTACTCCAAGATGGATGGAGTACTGTCTGGATGAAACTACTGTATCGAAGTATTATCAGTTTGGATGTAATGTTTTCGGATTAGACCCTAAAATGGAACCTATGGAAGTGGCAAAGAAGAGTATTGAACTTTTATCAGATTTCTTATACAACACTTTAGGACTGAAGAGCACATTTACAGAACTTGGAATAGATGATAAGAACTTTGAAATAATGGCAGAAAAGTCTGTAGAAATCGGTGGATTAAAATACGCTTTTAAGCCATTAACAAAAGAGGATGTTGTAAAGATTTTTGAAATGTGTAAATAAAAAAACTTACACATAACATAAAAATTTGTTATAATTTTCTGGAAAAAAGACAACTGTGTTATCCAATCAGATGTAAGGCCAGCTAATAATGCGTGCAATCTATTGTGGCAAAAGCCATGGGATTGCACGCTTTTTGTCGTCTGTAAGGAGAAAGGTTATGAGTAGTAGTGAAAGTAAAATGGCAACAGGGGTTGTAAAAAAGATGCTGTTAACAATGGGAATCCCCATGATTTTTTCTATGATGCTTCAGGCATTATACAATATAGTTGACAGTGCATTTGTATCTAATATGAGGGAAAATGGTGAATTGGCATTGAATGCTTTAACCCTTGCATTTCCGGTACAAATGTTAATGGTTGCAGTGGGAATAGGAACAGGTGTAGGAGTAAATGCACTTATTGCTAAATGTTTAGGTCAGGGAAATCGTGATAAGGCAAATAAAGTTGCGGGAAATGCAATATTTCTAGGAATAATTATTTATACAGTGTTTCTGCTATTTGGACTGTTTGGAACAGGGGCCTATGTAAGAAGCCAGACTTCCAATAGGGAAATTATCGAAATGGCATCAGGTTATCTGAAAATATGTTGTATTGCATCTTTTGGAATTGTGTTTTATTCCCTATATGAAAAAATAATTCAGGCAACAGGCAGATCAATGTATTCAACTATTGCTCAGGTTAGCGGGGCTGTACTTAACATTATTTTGGATCCAATAATGATTTACGGATTGTTAGGTTGCCCGGAACTTGGGGTTAATGGAGCAGCTTATGCAACAATAATCGGTCAGATTGTATCTTTTGTTCTGGATTATATTTTCCATATTAAGTTTGATATAGAAATAGACAATGGAATTAAATATATAAAACCTGACAAAAAAATTATATGTGAAATTTATACCATTGGCTTGCCGGCAATTATTGCTCAGGCATTAATGTCAGTAATGACATATGCCCTCAACATAATTTTTGGAACTGTAGATGAACGTGTTGTTACGGCATATGGATTATACTATAAAATTCAGCAGTTTATATTATTTGCAGCCTTCGGATTAAGAGATGCCATTACCCCAATTGTCTCTTTTAATTATGGTATGGAAGATAAGAGAAGAATTAAAGAAGGTATTAAATACGGACTTATTTATACATTGGTAATTATGTCAATTGGTTTAGTTGTTTTGGAAATGTTTGCAAATATATTTACATCTGTCTTTGGATTATCAGGAGAAACTGAATCACTTTGCATAAGCGCAATCAGAATTATATCTTTGAGTTTTTTGTTTGCAGGTACAAATATAGCGATGCAAGGTTGTTTTCAGGCATTGGGAGATGGTATGGCATCTCTTATCATATCAGTACTTCGTCAATTTTTGTTAGTAGTTCCAGTGGCATGGTTATTCGCGTTATTGGTAAAGTATATCGGAGCACCACAGTCAGTTTTGTGGATTACGTTTTTAATTGGAGAAGGTTTGTCAGCTATTGTGTCAGTAATTTTAATTAAACGGGTTATAAAGAATAAAGTTGACGTGATAAATTAGACCTATGCAATAATGTTTCACATTGTTTTCACAAAATGAGCTTTATTTTTAAGACTATTTTAAGGTGATTATTTTAACATACTCATATAACAAAAACTTGATAAGGAGGATGAGGTTATGAGAATGACAAGAGGAATAGTTTTAATTTGTACATTAACATTGGCAGTTTCTCTTTTGGGGGGATGTAATGGAAACTCAGATACTAAAAAAGAAAATAGTACAAAAATTGTTAAAGTTACATCTGTAAATAACAAAACAATAAAAGGTGTGGTAGGAGAGCTTGAGGAAAGCTCAAACAAAGGAGCAAGTGGCAGTAATCAGAATGAAACGCCACCGGCAAAGCCTGATGGAGATTCATCCCAGAATGGTAATCAGAATGGAAATCCACCAGCCATGCCTGATGAAAAATCAAGTGGTAGCGACAATCAGAATGAACAGTAGTGCGGTAATGCCGGCAATGGAAAACCGGAAGGAATGCCGGGAGGTTCAAACTTTAAGGAAAGCAGTGAAAATATAATATTTAAGGTTACAGATTCAACTACAATTAAAGTAGAAAACCCTCAGGGTACAGAGGACGGAGAGGTTAAAGAAATCTCAAAGGATTCAATACTGGAAGTAGTTCTTGATAAGAATAATAACGCAACAAAGATTACAATAAAAAATCAGGGACCGGGAGCCGGTGGTGGTGCTCTGGGAGGAAACTCCGGAAACGCAGATTCATCAGCATCTAAAAACGGAATGGCAACACTTACGGTTTCACAACCGGGAACCTACACTGTAACCGGTGGAAGTGAAAGTGCCCCACTTAAGGGAGTAAATATTGAAGTCTTACAGTAGAAGGTTCTATGGATAGGGATAGCACGGATTTTGGAACAAATGATCCAAGTGATGGAATATCATGCAAGGGTTCGTTAATTATCTAAAGTGGAAAAATAAATGTGGTTTCAAATGGAGACTGCCTAAAAGGAACAGGAAGCAATGGAAATGGTGGAGTTTTTGTTTTAAATGGAGATATCTCTTTAAAATCATTGCTGGGAAATGGATTGGAATCAAAAAATGGAAATATAAATATTTATAACGGAAATTTATACATATCCTATACAAAAGCTGACGGCATAAATGCAAAAAATTATTATGTCAATATTTTAGAAGGCGAAGTAATAATTGATAATTGTTACGGAGACGGGATACAGGGACAAATGGGAAGCAACTCAACTTATGATGCAAATACTGCATTTGGAATAGTTGATGGAAATAATAATATAATATTATCAATATGTCCAAATAAGAAGTATTCATATGTATTATATACATCACCAAAATTAACAGCCGGCACAACATACTCAATATATAGTGGTGAAAGTGTAAGCGGTAATAAATTATCTTTTTTGCTTTATATGTTTTTCTTGCATATGTCATTTAGACAGCATTTGTCGCAATATGGCTTAGTTCTGGCGGTGCAGACGGCACGACCATGATATACCAGGCGGTGACAGAAATCGCTTCCTTTTTCGGGAGGGATTATTTTCCACAAAGCCATTTCAACTTTCTTAGGTTCTTTGATGTTATCTACTAATCCCATTCTGTTGCAAAGCCGAATACAATGGGTGTCTGTGACAATGGCGGGTTTTCCGAAAACATCTCCCATTATCAGGTTAGCACTTTTTCTGCCTACTCCCGGAAGTTTCAGTAAATCATCCATACTGTCAGGAACCTGACAGTTAAATTCATCCCGCAACATTTTCATACAGAGGCTGATGTCTCTTGCCTTACTGCGTCCAAGACCGCAGGGACGAACAATCTCTTCTATTTCTTCTACCGGTGCATCAGCTAAAGCTTCAATGGTAGGAAATTTTTCGTAGAGTGATGGTACAATTTTGTTTACACGTTCATCTGTGCATTGGGCAGCAAGACGAACACTGATTAATAATTTCCATGCATCGTTGTAGTCAAGGCTACAGGCTGCATCAGGATATTCTTTTTCTAATCTTTCTATAATTTCAAGGGCAAGTTCTTTCTTTTTCATAAAAATAGTCCTTCCTAACTTAAAAAATGTAAAATTTACAGAGAATATTATAACATTAAATAACCAAAGTTTTTATAGGAAAATATAAACTTTTTACATGAACTGTGATAAAATAAATTCATAAGTTTGAACGAGGAGGAAACAAAATGAACGGAGTTCATTTTCTATGAATGTTTCCGACGAATAGCCGCCGACCGAAGGTAGGGGGCAATACATATTGAACAAGGAGGAAATAAATTAATGGAGAACAATAATGTAAAATTTTCCACATCACAAATGCTTAAGTGGATGGAATATGTTGCTGACATGAGAAAGGTAAGTCCGGAGAAAATTAAATTACTAAATACCTGTGGTAAAAGAAGAAACATATTAGCAACAATAGCAACTCACAAAATGATTTTGATTTTTGCTGATGATACACATTCAAATATTCTTTATAAATGCTGGGAAGCAGGGTACGGGGATTATGAAATGTATTTTGGAAAAGGATACGGGCCGGGAGAAATGAAACATTGCAAGGTAAGTGACTTGATGACAGATCCAATAAGTGGACCGACAGTTATATTTATTGTGAATGAAAATACAAGAGAATCTATGATTTTTGGAATGAAGAATGAGAATTTCTCAATGGGGACAGTTAAGTATGTAGGTCATGAAATCAGATCGGTTATTATGAACAAATTAGAGTTGGATATAAGCGATGTTGCGTTATTAGTTAATGCAGAAAGTATTAGTATTGAAGCATCAATGGTAGCTTACGAAGGTGTTATTATTGCAGGGGAAAGAGATAAAGGTTCTCTTAGAACAATGGAAGAGAATGTTTCCAAGTTCGGTGTTCATAATATCGAAATAATATCTGATTTAGAAGAAGAGACGCTGAAAAAACTTCCAACACCCCGAGTGGCATTTATAGTGGCACAAAAAGAAAATCTCGAGAGTGATATTAAGACATTACTTGCAGTAAATCATAATATTAAATTCATTTTTTATACGTTGGAATTGGATATTTTAGCAGATATTAAATATATTTTGGAAAAGAATGGTGTAGATGTAACGGAAGTTATGCAGATAACAGTTTCAAAAACTGATAGAAACAGCGTGTTTGTAGCACAACCGGCACCATGGATAATTTCAGGCGAGGCAAAATAGAACAAAATAATATATAGTTAAAAAGAGAATTTGTAGTCATTAATAACGAATGACACAAATTCTCTTTTTGATTTTAATAAAAATATAAAATAAATATGTTGACAACACAAATAAAGAGTGATAATATAACTTTACCAAAGACAAAATAACAAAAAGTATATAAAAAATAGTTCGCAATATGTGACTTACAGTTTGCATAATATTAACCTGTAGCCCCAATATACTTTGAAGATTTTGTTTGGAATAAGATAAGGAGGTAGAAGAGTATGGATGTTTTCTTGCAGGAACATGGTAAGACTATTTTTATCGCAGTATGCATTTTGCTGTTGGTAGGGGTAGCCTATGTTATAGGGCCTGTAATCAGCAATGCTGTAAAGGGTGTAGTTGAAAGTTATGCAGGTTCAGTTACATTTGATTCAATAGCTGGAAAAATTCCGACAGGAAAGTAGGAGCATTAGCTTCCAATTTTATTTAGTAATACACCAAAAAATTACAGAATCGGGGAAAAAGTATGAGAAAATTATCACTACCGGACAGAGCATTTGGTCAACTTTTAAAATATATTAATGATGATGATATTACGGATATTAACTGGAGTAGAAACTTATGGGTTAATCATCTAAAAAAAGGACGGTATAAGATAGAAAACTTTGTTTTGGATGATGCATTTATCCAGCAGTTTTACACCAGAATTAGTAATCTGATGAATGTTCAATTTAATAAAAATAATCCACTGTTAGAAGCGGAAACAGAAAATTTGCGAATATCTATACTTCATGATTCCGTTACTAACACAGGGATTAGTATAAGTATTAGAAAAACTCCGGCTGTTAGGAGAATCAACAGAGGCAGAATTATTGAGGAAAACTATTGCACGGAGAAAATAGATATTTTTATGGAAAATGTTATACGATCTCATTGCACCGTGGTCGTAGGGGGATTACCGGGAGTAGGAAAAACAGAATATGTAAAATATCTGACCAATTATATTCCAGATTATGAAAGAGTATATACTATTGAAGACAATCTGGAGTTAAGATATGGGGCAATTAATCCTGAAAAGGATTGTGTAGAAATTAAGGTTAGCGATAGTTTTGGTTATGCGGAAGCTTTAAAAGCGAGTAAAAGACAATTACCAACATGGGTGTTGCTGGCTGAAGCCAGAGGAAAGGAAGTCAAGTATTTATTAGAGAACGTTTCGGCAGGCGTTCACTGTCTTACTACCATTCATCTGGACGATGTCGGCAAAATCCCCGATAGAATCAGAAATATGGGAGAACATATTAATGAAAATGATGTTTATTCCTTTATTGATATAGGGGTTCAACTGCAGTCAGTTGTAAAGCAGGGAGAAAAGATAACCAGATGTATTTCTCAGGTTATGTGCTTCTTCAGAAATAATGAAAAAAATGAAAAACTTTTAATATATGAAGACGGAAAAATATTAACAAAAAAACTGCCGGAAGACTTATTGAGAAAATTTAAATTAGCGGGGATAGATGATCCCTTTACAGGGAGAAATATAAGTGAAGAATAAATGTATAAATATAATCAAAGATTCCTTGAAAATAGTACTTCTTGTCTACATTGTATGTCTTGTGTACAAACTTAGCATAACATCTGTTGTTATTTGTAGTGTGGCTGCTATTATATATAATGTTTTTTATGAAAAACAGGAGAAAATCAGAAAATATTATTTAAATAAATATTATGATGTTGTTCAGTATATGGAGCAGATGATTTACTCATTTAAGAAACAGCCGAAGATCAGGGAAGCATTGTCAGATGCTCAAAAAGTAAGTACAGAGAGAATGAAGGAAATTATTGAAGAAGTACTGGTAAGCATAGACTCAAAGGCTACTGAAAACATTTATGAGGAATCACTTGATATTATCGGGAAAGAATATGACTGTAAAAGGTTAAGATCATTACATAGTTTTCTGATTAAAATTGAGAAAAATGGTGGAGAGTATGAAACATATATAAACATATTGTTAGAGGACATTAAAGAATGGAGTGACAGATTATCTTTGTTTATCAGGGATGTTAACAGGGTTAAAAGAAATGTTATTATATCTATATTTTCAACTTTAATAACCTGTGGTTTTATGGCATATCTCATTCCAAAAGAGTATCAATACACAAATCATATAATTTACCAGATTGTGTCTACAGTTATGATAATTTTAATGTTGCAGATATTTTTGACAGTTAACAAAAAGTTAAATTATAACTGGATAAAAGAGAAAGAATTAATGCCTGAAAATATGGTTATGAAATACTATTCTCTGGTGGAACGGGGACAGCAGGGCAAAAGAGAACTTTCCCTGTTAGAGAGAATGTCCTATAAGAAGGCAAAGAAAAGTCTGGAAAATGAAATAAAAAAGGCATTTCCGGATTGGATAAGGGATGTTGCAATTAATTTACAAAATGAGACAGTACAGTCGGCAATAGAAAATTCCTACGAAAACGCTGCTTTTGTGTTGAAGAGACCTATTAGAAAATTATTAATAGATTTTGAAAGATATCCTATTGGAATTGAACCATATGACAATTTCTTAAGTGGTTTTGACCTTATGGAAATAAAATCTTCCATGAAAATGTTTTATTCAATAAATCAACTTGGAAATGAACAGTCAGATAAGCAGATTGATGCCATCATTGACAGGAATAATAAGATGACAAGACAGGCGGAAGAAATGAAAAATAAAGACAGAATCGGAATAGCGGGAATGTTTTCAGCAATACCAATGTTAATCGGAGTAGGAAAAATTATGAGTGATATGGTTCTAATGATTATTGTATTTACGTCATCCATATCAAATGTAATTAATGGAGGATGAATATGAAGTTATTATTGTCACAGGCAGGAGAGTGCTTTGTGTATGGAATAATACTACTGTTTGTTATAACAGGTTTTTATGAAATACTGCAGACAGTGACGAATATATAGTGAGGGAGAAAAGTATGGAACAATTTATTACGGAACATGGGGGTATTATAATCAGTGGAATTATATCCGTTATTTCAATAATACTTATTTTTATGGTGGTCATTGCGGTTAGTAATATGGATGCTTATGCATTGACAGCTATGGGAGGATAAGCATGGATAATTTCTTGGAGGAACATGGTGAAATACTTATTTACGGCATTGTGTCAATTATTATGATTATATTGATTTGCAATGTATGTCAGGATAAGTGGAGAATGCTTATTCCGGAATATAATAATAAGCAGAGTAAAAACAGTAGCGATTTTATTAGAAAAAATTTTGAAAAATATCCTGTTATTCAGTCAGAGGATATTATATATGTAGAATGTATGAAGCAAAAGTTTGACTTTAGAAAATATGTTACGGCACGGGACTGTAATGGAAGGGATATAAGTTCAAGATTAATAATGTATGGAAAAGTTGATATGTCAAAAGCGGGGATATACAAAATAAAATGTAGGGTAAGCGATGACAGGGAGTTGTCATGTACGAAATATATAAATGTAATAGTGGAGTAGAAAGATGAAAATAACAATAGAGATGTTTTCTACAATTATTGCTATTACGCTGGCATGTATTTTGTTTTCATCGATTATAAGCAGTAATAATCAGATGGCAACAGCGAGAGATTATTACAATGTTGTTGTTAACAGAATAGAGGACAGTAATTGCAATCAGGAAGTAATAGATGATTGTAGAGATGAAGCAGATAAGCGGGGATATGAGTTAAAAATAGAAGATATGACCGTTAATGAGGAACAGCCAAGTAGATTGGTGATACTAAAATACAGCATTACATTGCCGATTTTTAGTTTGTTTGGAGAAGAGTTAAAGAAAAAATCAATAATTGAGGGGTATGCAAGATAGTATGAAGAAAATCTTTATTGCGGAAATAATTATGGTACTATTCGGAGTGATAGTTATGGGAGTTACTTCTGTAGCAGCTTATGAGGGCTCGGGGACAAAAGGTAAGCCATATATAGTAAAAAATGAAAATGATTATGCGACGGTTCTTACATCAAAATCAAAAAGTGGATGGGTATACATTGCAATTGGAAATAATATAACAATTACGAAAACAATTATCGTTCAAAAAGGTAAATTTCGAATATATGCTAAAGACCAAAGCAGAACAATTAAAAGATCCAGTGATGCAGGTAGCGTAGTAAATAAAAATCCAAGTTATTGCATGATATTGGATGGTAGCACCCACATTGAATTCGGTAATTATAAATTAAGTGGTTATGTTATTAATTTAGACGGAAATCGCTCGGATTTTGAAAAAAGAGGAGTAAGGAGTTCAGGATGGATGTATATAAAGGCAGATGCAAGATTGACGCTGAATAATAATAGTTCCCTCAAAAATGTAATAAATAATAAAATAAAAGCAGATGGCTCAGCAATAAGATGTGTAGGCGAGCTGAATGTAAATGGAAAAATATCTAATTGCAAAGGAGTGAACGGAGGCGCAATTAAGGTACAGGGAGGGAGTCTTACTGTTAATTTGAACACGGAAATAAGTGATTGCGAATCAGTTACTGAAGGCGGAGCAATATACGGATATCTTGGATGCAGTGTAACAATGAATGGGGGAACAATAAGAAACTGTAAGTCTGCAGAAGAAGGCGGTGGCATATTTATTAGCGGACAATCAGTTTGCAGAATAAATGGTGGTACTATAAGTAACAATGAGGCCGGCGAATCTGCAGGAGGTGTTTTCGCAGGATATGGTGCAAGCCTCTTTGTGGGAACACAGGGAAACGGAGGTCCGGAGATTTCTTACAACAATGCTAAAGGAAGTGGTGGAGGAGTAAGATGCAATGGCGGAGAAACGGATTACGCCGGAGGTGTTACATATTTTTACGGCGGCAAAATAAAAAATAATTATGCCGGAAAGAATGGTGGGGGTATATCCTGTGGCCCATCCAATCCCAAAATGGAATCCAGAATTTATCTGAAGGATATTAAAGTGGAAAATAACAGAAGTGTTAATGGAGGAGGAGGAATACGTATTGCTGAAAATGTTCATGGTACATCCGGGGGCAGTATTATTATACAAAACTGCACCTTTAATGGAAATGATTCTCGAAGCAGTGGTGGCGGAATTATTTTGTATAGTAATGTTGAAGCTACTGACAGTGTTTTTTCTAATAATACATGTAAAAACAATGGTGGAGGAATTAACATTAACGTGGGTGCAACATTACATATGAAAAACAGTTATTCTAGAGGCAATAATTGTGGGGGAAATGGAAAAGGAGTATATGTTTTAGGACTTTTTAAAATAAGTGGCAATACATATATGGATTCACAAAACGAGGTATATCTTACTAAAAACACATACATTGATGTTGTAGGAAAATTGAATAAATCATCAGGATTAATTGCTGACATCAAATCAGAAATAAATGATAATGGAACGAAACTGGTAAGAGCTAATTACACAGGAACAACGCCGTCAAAGGAATTGTATTACAATGATGTGGCGGATGATGAATATAATGCCACGGGCATTGAAAATAAAAAATATAGATTAAGCAGCAGTCCCAATAAGGTTTTAAGGCCATCTGAAAAAGTTAATGGAATAACAAATGAGTGGATTATAATTAGCGAAAAATATGAAATAAAATATAACAAAAACTGCAGTGACAATGTAGTTGCTTTTCCTATTGCAAGAAAGAAATTCTGGAATGAGGATGCAATTATATGGGAAGATAAGATAATAAGAAAAGGCTTTACAACAAGTCAGGACAGGCATTGGAACACTAAAGCGGATGGAATGGGAGAATGTATAAAACCGGCATCAGCATACAAGAAAAATGCCAATGTGCAATTGTATGCAATATGGGAAAAGGCGGAGGTTACATCTATAACCATAATACCTAAAACCAGATATTTCATAAAAGGACAAAAAATAGTTTTAGATAAAGATGAATTGCTAAAAAAAGTGTTTGTTAAAGATAATTTAGACACGGATACAGTTTATGATTTGAGAATTACGGAAATAAGTGATATTGAAACAGATATTGTAAAGGGAGAAGATATTAAACCGGAAAATTATATAACAACCAAGAAGTGCAATATATACACAGTAACACTGGAAACCAAAACAAAAAACGGTAATGTGACTGCAAAGGCGACAATGATTGTATATGTATTAGAGTCGCCTGGTGAATGGACACGGGTAAGATTTGTTTCAATAGATTATTTAGACACATTAACAACTAATTCAAAATGGTATAGAAGGCTGAATAATATAATATCTCTCAGTCTTAAGAAAAAACAAGGCGAGGGATTGTGTATGATAGATATAAATAAAGATAAGGTAAAGGAATTAAAAAGCAGAGTTAAAAATAACGGATATAAAATAGATGGCAAAATAAATAAGATTTTATCGGATGAGTTAAATATACAGATTAAATAAAAGTTAGGAGTATGAATGAAACAAATTATTATAACTATAGGCATGGCGGTGATTATTATGCTAGTTTCATTAACCCTGATATCGGTAGAAAGTAAAGAAACAAGAAAAGAGGAATTAAACAGGGGAGTGGCTGCTGCAGTAAAACAGACAGTCAGTGAAAGTAAAAGAGACGGGCAGCAAAGTATAAAAAGCAATAATGATATGGTTGCACAGTTTGTAAATACTTTATGTGTCAGCATTGGAAGTGACGGAGACATATCGGTGGAAGTTATGGGGGTGGATTACATAGAAGGAATGCTGGACGTTTTAGTTACTGAAAGTTTCAATTATCCAAATGGCGGAAATGGAAAAATTCGGGTGCGAAAATGCGCAATATACGACAGTAACTAATTATGAAGTTTAATGCTAACTTCTCCGGAAGTCAACCAGCGTTCAGATCCATTCTCCAATTGGACTTTTAAGCGACAGTCATCATCTATAGAGAGAACCGTGGCAGGAATTGTATTGTTGGATTCAATTAATTGAACATCCTTTCCGATTAAGATGGAACGGTCAATATAGTCTTTGACGTAATCCTTTTTATTGATGTTTTGGTAGTAATCCATCAGGTAATCTAAAAGATGGGCAATCAGTCGGCTTCTTTTATTAATGGAATCAGATGTTTTGTCAAAAACAGCAGTGGCAATATTATCGATATCAGAAGGGAAACCACCATTTGGAAAACAAATGTTGATTCCTATACCTACAATGGCATAATCTAGTTTTCCTGTTTCCAAATTAAAAGCAGCTTCAGTAAGAATGCCACAAACTTTTTTTGAATCAATGTAAATATCATTTACCCATTTGATACCCGCCTTTTTGTCCGAAACATCTTCAATTGCTTTGGCTGTGGCAACAGCAGCAGATGTAGTTAAGAAAAGTGATTCATTTGCAGGCATGTCAGGTCTTAATAAAACACTTAAATATATTCCTGTTCCGGCAGGAGAATAGAACTTCTTTCCCATACGTCCACGACCTGCAGTCTGTTCCTCTGAAATAATCACTGTTCCCTCAGGAGCACCGTTGTTAGCGTCTTCCTTTAAAACAGTGTTTGTTGAGGAAATTGTTTTATAAACAGATATATTAAGAGGATGTTTTAAATACTGATTAATACTTGAAGGAGAAAGAATATCATTTTGATCGGAAAGACAATACCCCTTGTTAGGAACTGCAGTAATCTGGTACCCGTTCTTCTCCAGAGATTTTATAGCTTTCCACACTGCATTACGGCTGACACCTAAATTGTTAGCCAACTGTCCGCCGGAAATATAACTGCCTTTATTACTTTCTAACTGTTGTAAAATTTCGTCCTTTACGCTCATAATATCCACCTTCATAATATTTGTTGATTTTATAAAAAACTGAGGTTAATTATAGCATTGATATGTTTTATTATCAATAAGACAAAAAGAAAATGTTAGCCACGGATAAAATAAGGTTGACAATCTTGAGGACAGGGCTTATATTGTATAGCAGATAAAAAATCATTTATTATTTAAGGGAGATTAAAATTATGAACAAGAAAATTTTGTCAACTCAAAATATGGCATTAATTGCTATTTTTACAGCATTAATAGCAGTTTGCTCATGGATTAGCATTCCGGGACAGGTACCGTTTACATTGCAGACTTTTGCAGTGTTTGTTACCGCAGGATTACTTGGATATAAGCGTGGAATTATATCAATAGTAGTTTATATAATTTTAGGAATGATTGGTATACCGGTATTTTCAGGAATGAAAGCCGGAGTAGCAGTTATTGTTGGACCAACAGGTGGATACATTGTGGGATTCATTTTGACAGTACTTATAATAGGAATGGGAATGAAACTTGCAGAAAATAAATCAAAGTCTGTAAAGCTGGTAATAACTTTTGTTTCAATGCTATTAGGAGATGCAGCATGTTTCTTAATCGGTACTTTGTGGTTTATGTACATAACAAAGAGTGGGCTTGTATTCTCACTTCTTAACTGTGTAGTACCATTTATTATACCTGATATAGTAAAGATTGCTGTAGCATTAATAGTAGTAGACAGAATGAAAAAGTATCTCAAGGTTTTTAATTAAACAATCTAAAAGAAAATTTAGATAAATAGGTCTTATTGCAGACTGATGTACTCTTACATTAGACTGTTGTACTATAGGATAAAATCTTTTAAACAACGAATAATTGTTATTTGATATGTTATTTAGAAGAGCATCAGGTAGTGCAACAGTCTTTTTATTGCCTGAAAGAATAATTTATATTTAATTGATACTATAATGATTTATGGATAGAATATGAAAAATATGTTAATATAAAAAACAGTGTTAATAAAAGGAGCAAATATAATATGGACAGAATAAATGAGTTAGAAAATTATCAGGTAATAATAAATAAACATATTGAAGAAATGAATTCAGACGCATGGTTATTAAAACATAAAAAAACAGGAGCAAGAATCGTATTGTTGTCTAATGATGATGACAACAAGGTGTTTAATATAGGATTTAGAACTCCGGTAAGTGATGACACGGGAGTACCACATATTATTGAGCATACTGTTTTATGCGGTTCTGAAAAATATCCCGTAAAGGACCCATTTATGGAATTGGTGAAGGGATCGTTGAATACATTTTTAAATGCCATGACATATCCTGATAAAACAGTTTATCCCGTGGCAAGCTACAATGACAGAGATTTTAATAATTTAATGGAAGTGTATGCTGACGCAGTGTTTAAGCCAAACATTGCTAAGGACAGTAAAGTCTTTATGCAGGAGGGATGGCACTATGAATTGGAGGATAAAGACTCTGAACTTATCTATAATGGAATAGTATACAATGAAATGAAAGGTGTGTTTTCTTCATTAGACGGAATTATTCCAAGGGTAATATTAAAGTCAGTATTTCCGGATAATGGATATAATTTTGAATCAGGTGGAGATCCGGAAAGTATACCTGATTTGACATACGAAAACTATTTGAAGTTCTACAAAAAATATTATCATCCGTCAAACAGTTATATATATTTGTATGGCGACATGGATATGGTAGAAAGGCTGGAATGGTTTGATAAAGAATATCTCAGTAAATATGACTATCTGGAAGTGGATTCAAAAATAAAATTTCAGAATCCTTTTACGGAAATGAGAGAAGTAAAAACAGAATATGCAATTGCTGACGGTGAAAGTGAAAAGGACAATACCGTTCTGGCTGCAAATTATGTAATAGGAGATAATACGGATGCTGAACTGGCAACGGCATTTCAGGTACTGGAATATGCCCTGATGGATATGCCGGGAGCACCTCTTAAACAGGCGTTGATTGACGCTAATATTGGAAAGGATGTTTCAGGATACTACGAAGATGGAGTATATCAGCCGGTTTACAGCATTATTGCAAAATATACTAATGAAAGTGATAAAGAAAAATTCCTAAATGTAATAAAGGATACTTTGGAAAAACTTGTAAGAAATGGCATTGATAAACAGTCACTTTTTGCAGGTCTTAATAGTCTTGAATTTACAACAAGAGAAGCAGATTTTGGAAGAATACCAAAGGGACTTATGTGGGGGCTGGATATTATGACAGGATGGCTTTACAATGATGAAAATCCTTTCGCCCATGTTGAGACAAATGCCATATTTAAGAAGTTAAGAGAGAAAATAAATACAGATTATTTTGAAAAACTGGTAGAAAAATATTTGTTAAATAATACACATTGTTCCATGATAGTAATGAATCCTAAGAAGGGGTTAACCGAAGAGAAAGAAAAGCAACTGGCAAAAAAACTGGCAGACAAGAAGAATGCAATGTCGGAGGAAGAAATAGAAGAACTGATAAATAGAACAAAGGAATTGAAAAAATATCAGGAAACTCCGTCACCGGCAGAGGAATTGAAGAAGATTCCGCTATTAAAAATTTCAGATATAAGCACGGAACCACGTCCTCTTATATCAGAAGAATTCGAAAAAGATGGAACAAAACTTTTATACAATGAAATATTTACAAATGGAATAGGTTATTTGGACATTGTATTCAATTGTGCTGATTTGCCACTTAAATACATTCCATATGTAGGTTTGCTGAAATATCTGTTGGCATTTATGGATACAGACAGAAGTTATACAGAGTTAAATAAAGACATAGATTTGAATCTTGGAGGATTAGCCTTTAACACAGGACTATACGTAAACGATAAAACAGACGAAATTATTTTTAATATGGAAGTTCATACTAAATATATGTATGATAATCTTCAAAAGGCAATAGCCTTAACAAAAGAGATAATATTAGAGACAAAGTTTGATGATGTAAAGCGTCTTAAAGAAATACTTGAAGAGTTAAAATCAAGATTAAATAAATCAATAATGCGTTCAGGGGACAGTGCTGCGAGACTTAGGGCAATGTCATACTATTCGGAACCTTACTATATAAGAGAAATGGTTGCAGGAATAAGTTTTTATAAGTTTGTAGAAGAGTTCATTGAAAATCTGAAGCAAAAGAAAGATGAAATAATAAATACTCTTAAAGAAACGGTTGATTTTGTATTTAGAAAAGATCATATGATGATAAATTATGCCGGGAGCAGGGAAAGTTTTGAAAAAATGGAAGAGGAAATTATTTCATTTAAAAATGATTTAAAGAAAGAAAGAAAATTTGAATCCCATTTTAACGGCGAAAAAATAAAACTTGAGAAGAAAAATGAGGCTTTCATAACCTCAGGTCAGGTTCAGTATGTGGCAAGAGTTGGAAGCTACAACAGGTCTGAAGAAAAACAGTCGTTTGATGGAAGTTTTCTGGTACTTGCAAATATTTTGAGAAGTGAATATTTGTGGAATAATGTCCGTGTATTGGGTGGAGCTTATGGCTGCAACTATTCAGTGGGAAGAAGTGGAAGCCAGTTCTTCACATCATATAGAGATCCAAATCTGGAAAAAACCAATGAAGTGTATGATGGAACTTATGAGTACATTAAAAACTTCACTGCTGATGAAAGAGAACTTAGAAAATATATTATAGGTACTATAAGCGGAATGGATACACCTCTTAATGCATCTGACAGAAGTTCCAGAGAATTAAGTAATTACTATGGAGGCATAGATTATGAAATGCTTAAAAAAGAACGTTTGCAGGTGTTAAACACCAGTCAGGAGGATATAAGAAAACTTGCTCCACTGGTAAAGAAAGCATTGGATGAAAATTATCTGTGTGTAGTTGGAGGAAAGAGTGCGATACAAAACGCCAAGCACTTATTTATAGAAACAAAAGAGTTAGGATAGGAGGAGAATGCAAAAAAGCATTAACAACGGATATGAAAGAAGTATTTAAATCAGGATTTGTAGCATTAATCGGCAGACCAAATGTTGGAAAATCTACACTTATGAACCGGATAATAGGTCAGAAGATTGCCATAACATCAAAGAAACCACAGACGACAAGAAATAAAATTCAAACGGTTTACACATGTGACGAGGGACAAATAGTGTTTTTGGATACTCCGGGTATTCACAAAGCAAAAAACAAACTTGGTGAGTATATGGTAAATGTAGCTGAAAAAACATTGAAAGAAGTTGACCTTATTATGTGGCTTGTAGAACCGGATACTTTTATCGGGGCAGGGGAACAGCACATTGCAGAGCAGTTAAAAGATATTGGAGTTCCGGTAATTCTTGTAATTAATAAAACTGATACTGTTAAGCAGGATGATGTGCTTAAGTTTATTGATGCGTACAGAAAGATTTTTGACTTTGATGAAATAATTCCAGCATCAGCACTTAGAGGAAATAACGTGGATACAGTTGTTGAACAGATTTTTAAATATTTGCCACAGGGGCCTATGTATTACGACGAAGATACAGTTACTGATCAGCCAATGAGACAGATTGTGGCTGAACTCATACGTGAAAAGGCATTGCATGCATTGGATGAGGAGATTCCTCATGGTATTGCCGTTACAATTGAAAAAATGAAAAAAAGACATCATAAGGATATTTATGATATAGAAGCAACTATAATTTGTGAAAAAGATTCCCATAAAGGAATTATTATTGGTAAAAAAGGTTCTATGCTAAAGAAAATAGGAACTAATGCCAGATATGAAATAGAACAGCAGTTGGATATGAAGGTTAATCTTCAGTTGTGGGTTAAAGTGAGAAAAGACTGGCGTGACAGTGAATTGTTAATGAAAAACTACGGATATGTAGAAAATAAATAAAATGTATCCGGTGTATAATAGTGTCGGTTAAAGACAAAAAATGAGCTTTCCAATATTTTCAAAAGCGCAAATTTGCGAATACAAAAATTATGTGTGGAAATCCTATTCTTATCAACCTGATAGCAAGCATAAATTGTTACATGGAATAAAATTACGGAGGGATAAGATGGATAATTTGAAAAACTGGAAGATATTTGAGGAAACCGGAAGAATACAGGATTATTTAAAATTTACAAATGAGAGACGGGTAAATGAAGCGATGGAAAACTTTATATCAAAGGTAGAAGGCGAAAAAAGAGATGGCAGAAAAGGTAATAGCAACGGGAATAGTCATTTCATCAATGAACATAAAGGAATACGATAGACGTCTTGTTGTTCTGACGAAAGAGTTTGGCAAGATAACGGTTTTTGCCAATGGAGCAAGGAGACAGAACAGTTCCTACAGTGCAGGAAGTCAGCCAATGGCTTTTGGGGAATTTACACTTTACAGAGGAAGAGATGCATATTCTCTTTCGTCAGTAAAGGTCAATGAATATTTCTTTGAATTATTGAAAGATGATTTAGAAAAACTGTATATGGGAATGTACTTTTTGGAACTGGCATCCTATTATGGAAGAGAAGGTATTGAGGCAACGGAAACCCTAAAACTCATTTATCTCACTCTTAAAGAGTTACACAGAAATACCATTTCAACAGATCTTATAAGATGCATTTACGAAATGAGAACACTGGTTATAAACGGAGAGTATCCTAATTTGTTTTCGTGCGGAGTATGTGGAAGAAAAGAAGAATTGGATTGTTTTGATCTGAAAAGAAATTCACTGATATGTAAAAACTGCCACGGAATACTTAATGAAAAAGAAAAGCTACTTGATTCAACAGTGTATGCTCTTCAGTATATTGCCACATCACCTTTAAAAAGATTATTTTCATTTAATGTAAAAGATGAAGTTTTGATACAAATGAAAAATATAATACATCAGTACATAGATAAAGTTATAGATAAAAAATTTAATTCTTTGGATTTTCTGTAAATTACATATTGAAATTAAGGTCTTTACAGTATAAAATTACTAACATGGCTGGAAGTGGCAGTATATTTAGGAGGATAAGATGAAGTACGTTTTGAAAACACTGTTGTGTACAGTGTTAGTTATGGTTATGGCAGTAGGTCTGACCGCCTGTGGAAATAAAGTCGGGGATATAGAGATGAAAGAAGGCGAAAGTGCTATATACATAGATGAAGATGGCACGGTTTCTTACGGCGTATCAGAAAAGTTTGCTGAAGATTATTATAATGAAGATGATCTACAGAAAAAAATAGATGCAGAGATTGAAGACTATAACAATGGAAAAAAGGCATCAGTAAATCAGGCTATTACACTTGAAAAGTTTAAGGTAAGCGATAAAGTGGCAACACTTATTTTAGATTTTGCTACGGTATATGATTTTAATGAATATGTCAGAGCATATAACAATGAAGATAAAACTAAGTTTTATACAGGAACAATTGCAGATAATGATGATTGTAAGATAAAGGGCAGTTTTGTAAGCCCGGATAAGTCTAAGACTGCAACGGCTAAAGAAATTAAGGCAATGACAAAGTCAAATATAATAATTGTAAATGACAAGTATAAGGTTCAGCTTGATTCAGATATTAAATATGTAAGCGAGAACTGCACGGTAAACGAAGAGGGAATTGTTACTACAGCAGGTGCTGAACAAGGACTTAGTTATATAATATATTAGAATTAAAATAAATAAAGATGAAAGTGCATGGAGGAATTAAAAAATGGAAAAGACAATGGACAAGATCGTATCACTGGCAAAAAGCAGAGGATTTGTATATCCGGGTTCTGAGATATACGGTGGACTTGCTAATACATGGGACTACGGAAATCTTGGTGTAGAACTTAAGAATAATGTTAAGAAGGCATGGTGGAAGAAATTTATTCAGGAAAATCCACATAACGTAGGTGTAGACTGTGCCATTCTTATGAATCCACAGACTTGGGTTGCATCAGGACATCTTGGAGGATTTTCAGATCCACTTATGGACTGTAAGGAATGTCATGAAAGATTCAGAGCAGATAAGTTAATTGAAGACTACATGGCTGAAAATGGAATCACACCGGAAGAATCAATTGATGCGTGGTCTCATGAACAGATGGCTGACTACATAGAAGATAAAAACATTTGTTGTCCTTCATGCGGAAAACATAACTTTACAGATATCAGAGAATTTAACCTCATGTTTAAGACATTCCAGGGTGTAACTGAAGATGCAAAAAATACAGTTTATCTTAGACCTGAAACAGCTCAGGGTATTTTTGTAAACTTCAAAAATGTTCAGAGAACTTCAAGAAAGAAAATACCATTTGGTATTGGACAGATTGGAAAATCATTTAGAAACGAAATCACACCTGGTAACTTTACATTTAGAACAAGAGAATTTGAGCAGATGGAATTAGAATTCTTCTGTGAACCGGGAACAGACCTTGACTGGTTCCAGTATTGGAGAGGTTTCTGTCGTGACTGGTTATTAAATCTTGGAATTAAAGAAGATGAAATGAGACTTAGAGATCATTCACCGGAAGAATTATGTTTCTATTCAAAGGGAACAACAGATATTGAATTCTTATTCCCATTTGGATGGGGCGAACTTTGGGGTATTGCAGACAGAACTGATTACGACTTAACACAGCATCAGAATTTATCAAAAGAAGACTTGACATATTTTGATGATGAAAAGCATGAAAGATATATACCATATGTAATTGAGCCTTCGCTTGGAGCAGACAGAGTAACGCTTGCATTCCTTTGCTCAGCATACGACGAAGAAAATATTGGAACAGAAGAGAAGCCTGACATGCGTACAGTACTTCATTTCCATCCGGCAATTGCACCTGTTAAGATTGGCGTACTTCCATTATCAAAAAAGTTAAATGAAGGTGCCACGAAAGTATTTGAAGAATTAAGCAAACATTATAACTGTGAATACGATGACAGAGGGGCTATTGGAAAGAGATATCGCCGTCAGGACGAAATCGGTACTCCATTCTGTGTAACATATGATTTTGATTCAGAGGAAGATGGTGCCGTTACAGTTCGTGACCGTGACACAATGGAACAGGAAAGAATTAAAATTGAAGACTTAGTTGAATATTTCAACAAGAAAATGGAATTTTAATAAAAAATAAAATTTAATATTGATGCAATAAAAATTTAATCCTTCACGTTTAATAGTTATAAAACAAAAAAATATTAAACGGAGGGATTTTTTAATGAAAAAGACAAAGAAAATGATGGCTGTTCTGACAGCAACAACAATGGCACTTACAATGATGGTACCGATAGAGAGGCCGGTAAGAGGTTTATCAAAAATTGCAGGAATAAATGTAGTAAAGGCTGCGGAAGAGAAAACTACGAAAAACACAAAATCAGTTGAAGGTAAATGTGGTGATAATGTTAAATACACCTACGATGAAAACACAAAAACTCTTACAATTAATGGAAAAGGTGAAATGTGGGATGATTCAGGACTTTCTAACGGATTAGAGGCAGTAGAAAATATTATTATTGAAGAAGGAGTTACATCTATTGGAGAATACAGTTTTGAAAAAGTAACTGAAGTTAAAACTTTAACAATACCAAACAGTGTAACTACAATTAAAAGAGGGGCTTTTAATAAGATTTCCGGCACAGTTGTGTTACCTGCAACAATTAAGAAAGTAGAAAGTGAAGCTTTTAACAATGTTAAAAAATATGTTATAAAAGGTAATGCTGTAGGATTTGAGAAAGGCTCTCTTGGAGATAAGGTAATAGAAGTTGAGATTAGCGGAAATGCTGCTGAACTTGGATTTGCATTAATGGATCAGGGAGCGGTTTCAGTAAAAATAGCATCAGATAATAACAGTTGTAAAATTTCTAACGGATGCATTGTATCAACAGATGGGAAGATGTTATATTACTGCGTAACATCAAAAAATGATATCACTATACCGGACACGGTAGAGACAATTGTACCGGGAGCAATGTACGGACATTATGCAAATAAAGTCACACTGGGAGAAAACGTAAAAACAATTGGGGACTATGCATTTGAAAAATCAGGAGTGGATGAATTAATTACGAACAAAAAGTTAGCTTCAGTTGGTGTTCATGCATTTGCAGGATGCCAATTATCAGAAGTGACATTTTACGGAAAAGTAAAACTTGATGTTGGCGCTTTTGACAGCTTTGTTAAAATAATTAATGCAAAGAAATTTAAGTATAATCAGGTCGCAATAAAAAGTGCGAAGCTTAAAGGTAAGAAAATGAGAACATCATTTACAGCAATAAGTGGTGCAAAAGGTTATCGGGTAAAAGTGAAGAGAGGTAAAAAGACATACACATACTTAACAAAAAAGAATTATTTCACAAAAAAATTACCTAAGAAAATCTATTCAGGCTATGTGGCAAAGAAGAGCTACGAAGTTGATAGTAATACAAAGACAACATTGACAAAGGTAGCTTATGTTACGGTACGTCCTTATAAGCTTGTTAAGAAAAACAAAAAGTCCTATGGAACATGGAGTACAAAAGTAGTATTAAGTAAGTAAGCTGGGTTGGGTAGTAAAAGTCTGAACAAACAGATCAGAAAATGAAATTGGAATAAACAGGGTTCTGTTCGAATCAATTGAGATTGGAACAGAGCCTTCTTTTATATAGAAAAACTCTATATTTAAAGGGATTGAAACGATTTTATGCAACTTATATAAAAATGAAAAGTATATTTGTACAAATGTACCTATATACATTTATTCACAAAATGTTATAATCACAATACAGGAATGAACGGGATTTATAATATAGTTATCGAACAATTTAATATAAGAAAATAAAAGCATAATTCTGTCAGATTATGCTTTTTGTTATGAAATGAGGTAAAAGATGGAACCGGTTATAAGAATAATTCAAACAGCTCAATGTGAACAAATCAAATGGAAGGATTTAGGGGAACATGATTTAAGGGATTACTTTAGTTTTAGAATGGACACTGTAGTTGTAGACAGCACGCAGGAATTTCAGACTCACCTGGGATTTGGTGGGGCATTTACTGAGGCAGCAGCATATGTATTGGCGAATGCCAGTGAAGAAGTTAAGGATGAAGTAATAAAAGCATATTTCAATAAAGAAACAGGTCTTGCATATAACTTAGGAAGAACATCCATTAACGGATGTGATTTCTCTTTAGATCCATATGTATATATTGAAGATGGTGATGTTGAACTTAATACTTTCAACATGGAGAGAGAAGAAAAATGGGTTATACCGTTTATAAAGAAGGCAGGAGAAGAAGCGGGAGAAGATATTGCTATTCTCTGTGCTCCGTGGAGTCCACCGGCTTTTATGAAAAATAATAAAGATATGAATCACGGCGGAAGACTACTTAGAAAATACTATGGCGCATGGGCTAAATACATGGTTAAATATGTAAAAGGTATGTTGGAACGTGGCATAGATATTCGTACCATAAGCGTACAGAACGAACCGGAAGCGAAGCAGCTTTGGGCATCATGTAAATATGATCCTACAGAAGAAGCTATTTTGGCAGTTGATTATTTATATGAAGAATTAAAGAATGAAAAACTTGAAGACAGAATAAAAATTGTTATTCTGGATCATAACAGAGATATTATGTTTAGAAGAGTCAGGGAGACTCTTGCATACAAGAATGCGAAGGACATTATTTGGGGAATTGCATACCACTGGTATGGTTCTGATAAGTCGGAAATCCTTACAATGGCGCATGAAATATATCCAAAACAGCATTTGGTATTTACGGAAGGCTGCGTTGAATTAGTTAACAATTCAGGTTATACAAGTTCAAAAGAAGGTATTGGCGCATGGAAGCATGGTGAAACTTACGGTCACAACATGATTAATGACTTTAATAACTACACAGAAGGATGGGTTGATTGGAATCTTATATTAGATGAAACAGGTGGACCAAACTATGCAGGTAACTTCTGTGAGGCTCCAATAATGATTGACACAAAGGAAAATAAAGTTAATTATAATATTTCATATTATTACATAGGTCATTTTTCAAGATATATTAAACCGGGAGCTAAGAGAATACTTTGTTTAAATGACTCCGATAAGGGAGTTTATTCCGTTGCTTACAAGAATCCGGATGGACAGATTATTGTTGTAGTACAGAACGAATTAAGTAAGAGAAACAGATTGGCAATTGCGGTTGATGGAAAAGGTATTAATACTGAAGTTCCGCCACATTCAATTACAACATTTATTGTAACTAAATAAAAAGAATAATAATAACGTAAAGCCATAAAAGACAGAAAATTCAAATGATTGAAAATTCTGTCTTTTTTCTTGACTAAAAGGTCACTTATGTTATAATCGTTATATAGGTGCGATTGCGCCCTTTTTCTGTGTGCCTGCAGTGGGATTGCATAGAGAAAGAGCGGGCATCAATATGAGAGTGTATGAGCTATTCAAGATGGCCATTCTATACATAGCTCATGACATAAAATACTAATTAATTAGGAGGAAAAAACACATGGCAAACAAATGGGTATACCTTTTTAGTGAAGGTAACGCTAACATGCGTGAATTACTCGGTGGTAAAGGTGCTAACCTTGCAGAAATGACAGGTTTAGGACTTCCGGTACCTCAGGGATTCACAATCACAACAGAAGCTTGTACTCAGTATTATGAGGACGGCAGAGAAATTAATGAAGAAATTCAGGGACAGATTAACGAGTACATTGTAAAGATGGAAGAAATCACAGGAAAGAAATTCGGTGATAAAGAAAATCCATTACTTGTTTCTGTTCGTTCAGGAGCTAGAGCTTCTATGCCGGGTATGATGGATACTATTCTTAACCTTGGTCTTAATGAAACAGTTGTTAACGCAATTGCTGAAAAATCAGGAAATGCTCGTTGGGCATGGGACTGCTACAGAAGATTTATCCAGATGTACTCAGACGTAGTTATGGAAGTTGGTAAGAAATACTTTGAAGAACTTATCGACAAGATGAAAGCTGATAGAGGTGTTCAGCAGGACGTAGAACTCACAGCTGATGACTTAAAGGAATTAGCAGCACAGTTCAAGGCTGAATACAAAGAAAAAATCGGTGAAGACTTCCCAGATGATCCTAAGGAACAGTTAATGGGAGCAATCAAAGCCGTATTTAGATCATGGGATAACCCACGTGCTAACGTTTACCGTCGTGACAACGATATCCCTTATTCATGGGGTACAGCTGTTAACGTACAGTCAATGGCATTCGGTAACATGGGTGATGATTGTGGTACAGGTGTTGCATTTACAAGAGATCCAGCAACTGGTGAAAAGAAGCTTATGGGTGAATTCTTAAAGAATGCTCAGGGTGAAGACGTTGTTGCAGGTGTTAGAACACCAATGCCAATCGCTCAGATGGAACAGGAATTCCCAGAAGCATTTGAAGAATTCGTAAAGGTTTGTGAAACACTTGAAAACCATTACAGAGATATGCAGGATATGGAATTTACTGTTGAAAACAGAAAACTTTATATGTTACAGACAAGAAATGGTAAGAGAACAGCTCAGGCTGCTTTACAGATCGCTTGTGACCTTGTTGATGAAGGTATGAGAACTGAAGAAGAAGCTGTAGCTATGATCGATCCTAGAAACTTAGATACATTACTTCATCCACAGTTTGATGCTGCATCTCTTAAGGCTGCCACACCAGCTGGTAAGGGACTTGGAGCTTCTCCTGGAGCTGCTTGTGGTAAGGTTGTATTCACAGCTGACGATGCTGTTGAATGGAACGAAAGAGGAGAAAAGGTTGTTCTTGTTCGTCTTGAAACATCTCCAGAAGATATCACAGGTATGAAGGCTTCACAGGGTATCTTAACAGTTCGTGGTGGTATGACATCACATGCAGCCGTAGTTGCTCGTGGTATGGGTACTTGTTGTGTATCCGGTTGTGGCGACATCGCTATGGACGAAGAAAACAAGAAGTTCACTTTAGCAGGAAAAGAATATCATGAAGGAGATTACATCTCAATTGATGGTTCAACAGGTAACATTTACGATGGTGTCATCAAGACAGTTGATGCCACAATCGCTGGTACATTTGGACGTATTATGGGATGGGCTGATAAGTATAGAACACTTAAGGTTAGAACAAATGCTGATACTCCAGCTGATGCTAAGAAGGCTAGAGAACTTGGTGCAGAAGGTATTGGTCTTTGCCGTACAGAGCATATGTTCTTCGAAGAAGACAGAATTGCAGCATTCAGAGAAATGATCTGTTCAGATACAGTAGAAGAAAGAGAAGCTGCTCTTGAAAAGATTCTTCCATATCAGCAGGGAGACTTCGAAGCTCTTTATGAAGCTCTTGAAGGAAACCCAGTAACAATCAGATTCTTAGATCCACCTCTTCATGAATTTGTTCCAACTGAAGAAGAAGATATTAAGAAACTTGCAGATGCTCAGGGTAAGACAGTAGAAGAAATCAAGACAATTATTTCTTCACTTCACGAATTCAACCCTATGATGGGACACAGAGGACTTCGTCTTGCTGTAACATATCCTGAAATTGCTAAGATGCAGACTAAGGCTGTTATCCGTGCTGCTATCAATGTTCAGAAGAAGCACAGTGATTGGACAGTTAAGCCTGAAATCATGATTCCATTGTCATGTGACGCTAAGGAATTAAAATATGTTAAGGATATCGTAGTAGCTACAGCTGATGCTGAAATCGCAGCAACAGGTGCTGACATTGAATACCAGGTTGGTACAATGATCGAAATCCCAAGAGCTGCACTTACAGCTGATGAAATCGCTAAGCAGGCAGACTTCTTCTGCTTCGGTACAAACGATTTAACACAGATGACATACGGATTCTCAAGAGATGATGCTGGTAAGTTCTTAGATGCTTACTATGATGCTAAGATCTTTGAAAATGATCCATTTGCTAAGTTAGATCAGGTTGGTGTTGGTAAGTTAATGGAAATGGCTATTAAGCTTGGTAAGCCGGTTAACCCTAACCTTCACGTAGGTATCTGTGGAGAACACGGTGGAGATCCATCTTCAGTAGAATTCTGCCACAAGATTGGTCTTGATTATGTATCATGTTCACCATTCCGTGTACCTATCGCTAGATTAGCAGCAGCTCAGGCAGCTATCGCTAACAAGTAATACACTGATAAGTGAAAAGAATATAATTACTTAAAATAATGAACTCCTGTATACTAGAAATGGTGTGCAGGAGTTTTTACTGTCATAAAAATTATGGCTCTTTGTCAAGCATGGGGGTAATCCCTTATATATATCGTGTGTGATTTGTAATCACACACGATTTTTATATAGTATCACATGATAACATTATTCTGTTTCTGAAATTTTCAAAATTCCTATATCCATAAGCATTTCGCTTAATTACTTTAATCTTATTATTCATTCCTTCAATATATCCGTTTGTATATGGGCAATCAAAACTGTTGAGTATGTATTTCGCCCAATTGGCAAGTGTAATAAGTACTGAATTGAATTCATCCAGTTCACTGACAGAGGCAGCATTAATAAATTTACGAAGTTTGGGTTTGGCTTCAATACTGCTTTTAGAGTTCATAAAGTCATAAAAAAGTTCTTTTAAATAATAAGCCTGAGCGAGATCGTTTGATTGTTGTAACATTACTTCAAGAGCCTCAAGATTTTCTTCATTTAACTTATCCTTATGGGAGAGAATTAATTTACGGCTTCGTTTGAAATATTTTCTCTTTGAAGGATGCATCTGTTTTTGAATCCTAATTCGCACTCTTTCGGTAGCACCGGTTACCTGCTTAACCACATGGAATTTATCAATAACAATGGTTGCGTTAGGCAACAGCCTCTGTGCAATATCCTTATAAACTTTGTACATATCCATGACAAAGTAACGAACATCCTTGCGGTTTGAAAAGTCTCGTAAGTATTCTTCAAGTCTGTATTGCGTTCTTGAAGGAAGAATGTCAAAAACTTTATGTTCCTTTGGGGCTGTCAGAATGGAATGATATTTATTTCCACCCGAATTCCCCTTAAATTCGTCAATTGAAAGTACTAAAGGAAGAGTTTTCGGTTTCTGATGTTTGATGTCCCTGAGGCGTCTAAAAATAGAGAAAACGGATATCCCCAACTGCGAGGCGACAGTTGAAACATTAAGAGAACTCTTTAACAGGTGTATTGCTTCAAAACATAAACGGGTGGTAAGGCGACAGTTCTTAGGAAGAAGTGAAAAAGGTTCCGTAAAATGTCTGTTGCATGAATCACAATGGTATCGCCGTTTTCTGTAATGAAGGAAAGTACTTTTTCCCATAATGGGGCTGTCTTTAATAATGGAAGTCCTGTAGTCATGAACTTTGTTGGTTATGGCTCTACAGTGAGGACAGACACAGTCTTTACGCTTTAACGTGAAATAAATATGGTTTTCTTTTGATGTATAATCAATATTTGTGATAAAAAGGTCTTTTATTTCCAGTATATTTGAAATATAATCGTTGTTAGGCATAGTAATAATCTCCTTTTTGGTTTTGTGGTGATTCTATTATAAGAGATTATTTTATCTATGCCTACTTTTTTTGTGGAAATATCACAAAAGATAAAAAAGGAACTATACCTTACCCCCAAGTAAAGTATAGAACCAGTTTTTTTTTATATGCCATAAATTAGTTATATGTAGAGTGAAAATATTATATAACGCTTGACTTGAAGTTAGGTTTATGTGCTAACATAGATGAAGAACATAGATGTAACAATATATTCATTTGATGGTGTAGATAATGTAGAAATTCATAATGCAAAGTTGCTTTCTAAAGATGCGTTTTGGAATAGTAAAAATGTAACGTTATATGATTCATATATTTCAGGTGAATATTTAGGTTGGAATGTGGAAAGTAAACTTGCAAATCCTCAGACTTCAATGTTAATTCTTTGCAATCCACACAATCCGGTTGGCAAAATATGGGACAAGGAAACGTTAGAAAAGATAGGCTGAATGAATTTAGTATGTCCAAGAGAAAGACTTGAGGAGGGACTTTTAAGACTCAAAAGAAGTATAGAAGAGTATGTAAGATAATATAGTTTATATCGAATAATAGGGAAGAAATTAGGATAAACATTAAGAAGCGTAATTATTTAAATACGCATAGTGTATATGCTGTCTTTTATGTATAATAGATATATTGACGAAGATGTAAAACTTAAGGAATACAAAAATTGTTCCGTTTTGATAACTGTTTTTAATAATAGTCATGAATAAAAATAAATATATTATAAAAAGAGGAAAAAAGAATGAATCACTATGTGTTAGAAGTATGCGTGGATTCTGTAGAATCAGCTATTGCGGCAACTAATGGAGGGGCAACTAGAATTGAATTATGTTCAAATATTATTATAGGAGGAACAACGCCTGATTTAGAGTTATTTAAAATAATAAGAAATAAAATTCAAATTCCAATAAATGTTATGATAAGACCAAGATTTGGAGATTTTTGCTATACAGAATCAGAATTTGAGATAATGTGCAGACAAAGTGAAAAATTTGCAAGAGAAGGAGCAAATGCCATTGTTATAGGTTGTCTTAATCCTGATGGAAGTTTGAATGAGGCATATATGAAGGAAATTATGAATATGGCAACAGGATGCAGAGTTACTCTTCATAGAGCATATGATATGTGCAAAAATCCATTTGAAGCATTTGAGACCGCTAGAAAATTAGGTGTAGATACAATATTGACTTCAGGACAAAAAAATAGTTGTATTGAAGGTGTAAAGTTAATTAAAAAACTAGTTGAAAGATCAAGTGATATAGAGATTTTAGTTGGTGCAGGTGTAAATTCAGATAATATTAAGGAAATAGCTAAAATAACCGGGGCAAAAAGCTTTCATATGACAGGTAAGGTTGTAGAAAACAGCAAAATGGAATATCGAAATGATGATGTTAATATGGGAATTCCCGGGTTAAGTGAATATGAAATTTATAGAACAGACGAAAAAAATATAAGAAAAACAGCTGAAATATTAAAATTATTAAAATAATGCTTAATATAATTATACAAATAATTTGGACATAGTTTAAATAATTAAATTGTAGAAAAATAATAAATTTATTGTTGCATGATTTAATAATAAGTGATAAAACAGAGCTTGTAAAAAGTAATAGTTAGTTGCGTAGAAAGGGATACATTACAATAAAGTGTCTTGATTACAGAGAACCGAGGTAGCTGAGAATCGGAAGAAAAGAATTGTTGTAACATCACCCTGGAGCATCTCTCCCAAAACTTTTTATAGTGAGTAGGCAGAGACGTAGTCTTCACGTTACAGAAGAAGCTGTTGGATGTGACAGTGATGAGTGGTTTTAATTAGTAATAATTATTTCAAACAAAGTGGTACCACGAAATTGATATTTTCGCCTTTGTTGTCGTAAGACAATGAAGGCTTTTTCTTTTGTAATAAAAGAATAAACTATCTAAATAATAACAAAAGAGAGGTAATACAAATGAATGGAATCTTAATGATGGTAATTGCGATTGTAGTACTTGGAGGAGCATATCTTCTTTATGGTCGTTATCTTCAAAACAAATGGGGCATTGACCCTAATGCAAAAACTCCGGCATATGAATTACAGGATGGAGTTGATTATGTACCGGCTGATACAAATGTAGTATTTGGACATCAGTTTGCATCAATAGCAGGTGCGGGTCCTATTAATGGACCTATTCAGGCAGCAGTTTTTGGCTGGCTTCCTGTTTTATTATGGTTGCTTGTAGGTGGTGTGTTCTTCGGAGCTGTTCAAGATTTTGCATCAATGTATGCATCAGTTAAGAACAAAGGTCGTACAATTGGTTACATAATTGAAGAATATATTGGAAAATTAGGAAAGAAATTATTCTTACTTTTCTGTTGGTTATTTTGTATTTTAGTAGTTGCAGCATTTGCAGATGTTGTAGCCGGAACATTTAACGGATTTACAGTACCTGAAGTTGCAGGACAGGCAGTAGAAAAAATCTCAGCAAATGGTGCAGTAGCAATGACTTCAATTTTATTTATTTTTGAAGCAGTAGCACTTGGAATGATTTTAAAATATGCAAAATTAAATAAATGGGTAAATACAGTAATAGCAATTGCAATGTTAGTAGCAGCAGTTGTAATTGGTTTAAACTTCCCTGTTTATTTAACAAGAGAAACATGGCATCTTTTTATATTCGCTTATATATTTATTGCCAGTGTAGTTCCTGTATGGGCATTATTGCAGCCTAGAGATTATTTAAACAGTTATTTATTAATTTTTATGATTGTAGGTGCAGTTGTAGGTATATTTGTTTCAAATCCTTCATGTAACTTACAGGCATTTACAAGTTTCAACGTAGATGGACAGTATATGTTCCCAATTTTATTTGTAACAATAGCATGTGGTGCCGTATCAGGTTTCCATTCACTTGTTTCATCAGGAACAGCTTCAAAGCAAATTAAAAATGAAAAGAATATGTTACCTGTATCATTTGGTGCAATGCTTATGGAAAGTATGCTTGGTGTAATCGCATTAATCGCAGTTGCTTCATTTGCAAAAGGAGAAGCAGCAGCACAGGGCTTAACAACACAGCCACAGATTTTTGCAGGTGCAATTGCAAACTTCTTATCAGCAGTTGGTTTACCACATAATTTAATATTTACATTAATTAACCTTGCTGTTTCAGCTTTTGCTTTAACATCACTTGACTCAGTTGCAAGAATTGGTCGTCTTTCATTCCAGGAATTCTTCTTAGATGAAGGAGTAACTGATGATAATATGACACCATTCCAGAAGGTAGTAACAAATAAGTATTTTGCTACAGTTATTACATTAGTTCTTGCATTCTTACTTGCAAAAGTTGGTTATGCAGAAATTTGGCCATTATTTGGTTCAGCAAACCAGTTGTTATCAGTACTTGCTTTAGTAGCTTGTGCAGTATTCTTAAAGAAAACAAAACGTCAGGGTTGGATGTTATGGGTACCAATGTTCTTCATGATGGCAGTTACATTTACAGCCCTTGGAATGACAATTTACAAATTAAGTGGAGCATTTGCTACAACAGGATTATCACTTGGAAATACATTACAGTTAATCTTTGCAGTATTACTTTTAATCCTTGGTGTAATTGTTGCCGTACAGGGTGTAAAGAAGTTATTTGAAAAAAATGAAGAAAAAGAAGTTGCATAAAATGAGACGTAAGTAAGTTATAGAGACTGTCGTATTAAAATGATAGAAAATCATTGTTAATATGACAGTCTTTTTTTACAGTCCCTTATTTTTTTGAAAAGGAGATTTGCGTGAAAGAATATATAGTGGGATTAGGACTAGGAATTATTTTGATTAATATTATATACACAAACATTGTTTTGTGGGAAAAAAATTAATAGATGAATGATAAGAAATTCAAGTTAATGCTATCTGCCATAACTATGACGACAACAATTTTAAAGGTTGTAGTACAGCATAGAAATCAGGTAAAAAGGGAGAAAGGCAAATAGATGGTAAAAACATATTTGACGAAAAAACAAAATATACAATTATTAAATGATTGTAAAACATATAATATTCCTTTAACAGTAGAAGAAGAAATAAAAAGAGTATTGAATGTATTAGATTTGAATTACGGAATCGAAAGAAGCTTAGAAGAAGATGGAGGATGCGTTTTCCTATTGATATCTGATGAAGAAAAGGAACATAGCAAAATAATGAAAAAATATTTTGTAGACAAAGAGGATTGTGAGTTTAAAAATATATTAGTTGAAAACAAGGATGAACAGTGGATTTCTGAACTATATATTTCAGCTACAGAATATAGCATTACTATTGTATACAAAAGGGGGGAGAAAAGAAAAAATGTTTAATTGATATTTAGCACACGGATAAGTATAATATAAATATAGAACAAAAGTCGTAGACTTATTTGGAAAGAGGTGTTAAAGTGCAAATAGATGAATTAAAAAAGTATATTTCAGAAAACGCTATTCGATGGTCTGCACATTGTTTGGAGAGGATGCAGGAAAGAGACATTTCAAGAGCAGATGTTAAAAAGTGTGTTTTGGAAGGTGAAATAATTGAAGACTATCCAGATGATTTTCCACATCCTAGTTGTTTAATTTTTGGATATACTATAAATGATAAAATAATACATGTTGTTGCTGGAAGTGATGGAGAATATATTTATATTATTACAGCATACTTTCCAAATACAATCAAGTTTGAAAAAGATTTAAAGACAAGGAGGAAATAGATATGTGTATGTTTTGCAAATGTGATACAGTTAAACAAAGTACTACAACTCATGTTGTTAATTACAAAAATAGTATCATTGTAATTAAAAATGTTCCTTGTGAAGAATGTGAGCAGTGTGGAGAAAAATATTATACAGATGAAGTAGCAGAACAGTTAGAAAAGATGGTTAATTTAGCAAAGCAAATGATGCAGGAAATTGCGGTGCTAGATTATTCAAAGGTAGCATAAAAAGATAAAGTAGAAAGAGGAGTGGCTGTAGTAAGCCTATGATATGTAACGGCTCAGGCAGCTATTGCTAACAAGTAATACACTGACTAGTGAAAAGAATATAATTACTTAAATAATGAACTCCTGTATACCGGAAATGGTGTGCAGGAGTTTTTACTGTCATAAAAATTATGAATAAAAAGGATTTTGTCTAAAAAGAATAAAATAAGCAGACATTTTATAGTATAATATTTTACATAGGAACAAGCGAACCAGTTTGAAAGGAAGAATTTATGAAAAATATTTAAAAGCACTAATGGTAATTGGCATAATTACATTGGGAATGAATTTGGCACAGGCAAAGACTCAGGCAGCAGAACAGACTACGGTACCACAGGAAAAAGTGTAAAAAAGGGTGGATATGTAAAGAAAAAAGTCTACGCATATAACTTAAAGTTGGAGAAAGTGACAAAAGTTGAAAAAGGTGTGCGTTATTACGTTTATAAGAAATGCAATATTGGATATTCATATAAAAAGGTGAAGGAATAAATTATGGAAAAAGTATCAGTTGTTGTACCAATATATAATGTAGAAAATTATTTGGAAAAGTGTGTACAGTCTGTACGAAACCAGACCTATAAAAATCTTGAAATTATATTGGTTGATGATGGAGCAACAGACAGTTGTGGACAGATATGTGACAGGCTTGCAACAGAAGATGAAAGAATAAAAGTTGTGCATAAAAAAAACGGTGGACTTGCCTCAGCAAGAAACGCAGGTTATCAGGTGGCTACCGGAGAATACATTATGTACATCGATAGCGACGATTGCGTAAAAGAAGAAACAGTGAAAAGATGTGTTGATGTAATAGAGAAAGATAAGTCGGATGTTGTTATTTTTGGATATGAAAAAATGTCCGAAGATGGAAAGGTATTAGAAACATGTAGCTGGGGCAATAAAATATATAGCCATAATGAAATGACAGAGTATTTATATAGGGCTATTTGTGAAATGTCCTTTGGATATGCCTGGAATAAGTTATATCGCAAATCGGTTTTAGACAAGTCAGGTGTATTAGGTGATGCGCAAGTTATTGACAGAGAAGACTTAGTGTACAATCTGGAATTGTTAAAATATTGGAATAAAATTACCTATATAGATTATGTTGGATATGAGTACTTACAAAGAAGTACAAGCTTGTTACATAATTCAAATTTGGCAAGATTGAATGGTGTGGAGTATTTCGTAGAAAGAGTACATAATATTGATGTTGGCAATACGCAGGGAAAGGTATTCAACATGATAGTCTTGCATTATTTGGCTGATGCAATTATAAAAAACATCTTATGGAATACAGAGTTAAGTGCAAAGGAGAAAAAGCAATTAATAAAAAATACGATAAACAGATGTCCATTTAAAAACGAACTGTACCAGGATGGAGATAATCCTAAACATTTAGGTCAGTTGTTTAAAAGTGTAAAAAGTGATAGAGTGGGATTCTTTTATTGGTATGTGAGATTAGGCGATTTAAAAAGAAAATTGAAATGTAATAATATATAAGTAAGGAGCAAGTAGTAAGTGAATCGAGATAAAACCAGAAAACATAAGATAGTATTATTAATAGTATTAGGCATATTTTTTTCTCTGCTGGCATATATATATCCGCCTGTTTTTGAAACTAACGATGATAGAACTATGGGGCAGATTATTTCCGGAATGTATGGTGATGAGTATTCCGCACCCTCGACTCAAAGAATTTGATCATGGCATAAAATATATGAAACCAAAGGGTAGGATTATTAAAGAAATATATTCAATCGGACTTCCTGCCATTATTGCACAGGCTCTTATGTCAATAATGGTTTATGTTATGAATCTTATTTTGAAATTTAGCCCATCAGCCCAGACGGCATATGGCTTGTTCTACAAAGTGCAACAGTTTGTACTGTTCCTTGCATTTGGACTAAGAGATGCAATCAAACCGATTATTGCTTTTGATTACGGTATGGGTAGTAAGAAGCGAATAAAAGACGGCATAAAATATGGTCTAATATACACAGGTGTATTAATGATTTTAGGTATTGCCATTACAGAAATATTCCCGGGAGCATTTGCAACATTATTTAATGCAGGACAATCAAGAGAATATTTTATCGGTGCAATGAGAATTATTTCAATAAGTTTTATTTTTGCAGGAATCAACGTGGCATATCAGGGAATTTATCAGGCATTAGATGGAGGAATCCAGTCACTTATAATTTCGCTGATTAGACAGCTGGTTCTCATATTGCCACTTGCAGGAATCTTTTCTATTCTTGTAAGAAATGAGCAGGTTGGAGTTTCTCTAATCTGGTGGGCATTTCCAATAACAGAGGCAGTAGCCTGTTTAGTGGGATATGTATTTTTGAAGAGAATTGTAAATAAAAAATTAGGTGAATTTATGGATAGCTTTAGAGAAAAAATGAACAAAGTTAGAAGTTAGCTTCGGAGCATAAATACTGAGATAAATTCAACAATTAATTTGGAGGAAAAACATGGAGATAAAAGATATAATTCAAAAAAATCAAAGCTATAATAGCAACAACTTAAACGTGCCAAAATTATTAAAAGCTACAGCACAGAAATTATGTTTTGAATACAATAAGACAGGGCCGGATGAAGCCAAAAAGCGTAGAGACATTCTAAAACAGTTACTTGGAAAATGTTCTGATTTAACATTTATAGAACCATCATTTCACTGTGATTACGGATTCAATATTTTTGTAGATGGACTGGCAGTTATTAATTACAACTGTGTAATTTTAGACACATCACCTGTACATATTGGGGCTAACGCTTTTATAGCACCGGGTGTATGCATTGCCTGTGCAGGACATTCTATTGATCCGGAACAAAGAGCAAGCGGAATCAGCACATCAAAACCAATTACTATCGGAAAAGATGTGTGGATAGGTGCCAACGCAGTGATTTGTGGTGGTGTTACAATAGGTGAAGGAAGCGTAATCGGTGCAGGAAGTGTTGCAACAAAGGACATACCACCAATGGTAGTAGCTGCCGGAAATCCATGCAGAGTGATTCGTGAAGTGAAGGAAGAAGACAAAATTAAGCTGGAGGATTTGGCATTTTAGGAAAAACAGAATATTTATATTGTGTAAAGTTGTCTTTTTAGGCATCTTTATTTAATAATAGGAATGATTACTATTTTACTTGACTTAAATTCAATAATAGGATACACTCGCTATTAAGAATAAATCCTAAAAAGGAGAAGCGATGATAACCAGAAGAAATACTATTCAAAAAGAGTTAATACGAAATGCTGTATATGAGATGAAAAGACATGTTACAGCAAATGAAGTGTATGATTTTTTAAAAGAAAAACACAATAAAAATCTGATTATCCGCTAAAACACAGTATCTATCAGCATTTTCAAGGAAACAAACACATCAATTTACTACTTATTTACTACTAACG
>QWCK01001525.1_pt1 | contig 57616 bp, 45 predicted proteins | sample 1972571 | NCBI WGS metagenome assembly QWCK01 (sample SAMN09866710, study PRJNA288562) | Human gut metagenome isolate term2_stool, whole genome shotgun sequencing... | isolation source: gut | host: Homo sapiens | place: USA: California | reverse complement strand
CAGAGTGCACAGCATATGCTGAAAGAATGCTCCTACCAGTACAAATAAAGAAAATCCCAGGCCAGTAACGACCTGGGATTTTCTACATTGTGGAGCTAACGGGACTCGAACCCGTGACCCCCACACTGCCAGTGTGGTGCGCTACCAGCTGCGCCATAGCCCCAGTGCCTTTCGGCTGCTTTAGTTAAGTTACACCACTTCGTGAAAGCTCACCAAATCGGCAGGTCACAGGGGCACAGTTTACGTGCAGGCGACGGCAAGAAAGACGCGACGCAACACGCTCGTAAATGAGAAAGCGCCCCGGGAACACTCCCGGGGCGCTTCACTCAGATTGTTTCTTGTTCGCGGTGTGGCGCGAGTTATTTCTTGTTTGTGGTGTAGAGCGAGGTGACCCAGTCGGGGCGGCTAAGGTCGATTTGCCCACCGTTCATGAAGGCGGCCGGGGTACCACCCTTGCCGTCCATACGCTCGTTGAGGACCTTTAGGTTAACGCGACCCATGGTGGCGGCGCGCATGGTGCCAAAGTTTCCAGACTTGATCTGAGAGAGAGTCTCACCCTTAGCTCCGGCCATCTTGGCCTTCTCGGCCAACTCAGCGTTGGTCGGTTCCGGTACACCGCCGCCCTCCGCGGGAGCAGTGTGCCAAAGGATGGAGTGGAAACGGAATGCACTTTCTGCATCTCCAGTGAGTGCAACAGTAATAAGAGCGGCATTGGCGCGGGTGGAATACTGGGAGGCGCCCTGCGAGTTGAGGAAGTCCATCAGGCGGAGTCGGAGCACTACCTGGTCGGATTGGATAGCGTCGGCAAGTTCGGCACCGTGCATCTTTTCCAACTCAGAACAGCCTGGGCAGCGCGGATCCTCGAACAATTCGATAATCTTCGCATCCTTTTTTGCGTTGTTGGAGCGGAACTCGATGTAGTTTTCGGTGACCTTCACAGAGGAATGTTTAATGGCGATATCCGCGCCATTTTCACTGTCTCGGTTGCTCTTCACACCCATATAGATGCCCACGGCAACAATGGCCGCTATGACGATGACAACCAGTAAGCCCCACAGCCAGCCATAGCCCTTCTTATTGGAAGGCACATACTTGGACGGAGTAGAGGTGCGACGACGCTTATCTTTTTTCTTTTCCACGGAGGAACCTTTCATAGGACAACTGTGGGCACGCACACAGTCGAGTTAGGGGCGACGACGGAGGGGGGCACGGCTTCCTGGTTCCACCGTCAAGGGGGTGTGCGGGAAGCAGGCCAACCATACGGCGAACACCATGAAGGCAAGATCACGGGCGATTTCTGAGAGGTATGTGAGGTTGTTTGCAGAGGCGTCGTAGCCGCCGCCGCCGAAGCAACCACAGTCAATCTGTAGTCCTCGCGCCCATGCCTGTACGATCATCACAATAAACAGAGCAAAGACAACAGCAGAGACTATCGCCATCCACCGATTTTTGATGCCCAGAAGGAGGAGGATGCCTAGCAGAATCTCCAATGCTGGCAGCATGAAGGCGACACTTGGCGCAGCCCAGTCCGGCAACACCTGGTAGGCCCGAACCGCTACCCGGGTCTCCAGCATGTTGCTGGCTTTAAGCGAGCCTGACACAATCCAAATGGCCGCCAGCACAAGGCGGGCTAGGAGCGACACCCAGTTGACCCAGGGGCGTACCGCCGAATCGCGGTCTGCCACGGGCTGTATCTCTGGGGCGCTCGCAGCGTTTTCTGCAGTGGTCACGGCTTCTATCCTAGCGGGGAACCGCCAATTCGTCGCTTCTAGCTGCCGAGCGCCGCAGACACGACCTGCTGTGCTTCCTCCTGTACCTGAGCTAGATGGTCCTCGCTGAAGAAGGATTCTGCGTAGATCTTATAGATGTCCTCAGTGCCTGACGGGCGTGCAGCAAACCAGGCATGCTCGGTGGCGACCTTCAGGCCACCAATAGCAGCACCGTTTCCGGGGGCTTCGGTAAGCTTCGCAACAATCGGCTCACCAGCAAGTTCAGTGGCTGTCACTTGCTCTGGGGAGAGTTTCGCGAGAGTCGCCTTCTCTTCCCGTGTGGCGGGCGCATCCATACGGGCGTAGCAGGGTGCCCCAAACTCCTCTGTGAGTTTGGCGTAATGCTGGCTGGGGGTTTTGCCGGTCACAGCAAGAATCTCAGAGGCGAGGAGAGCAAGGATGATGCCGTCCTTGTCGGTGGACCATACCGAAGCGTCCTTGCAGAGGAAAGATGCGCCTGCGGATTCTTCACCGCCGAATCCCAGTGAACCGTCGAAGAGGCCAGGCACGAACCACTTGAAGCCCACCGGTACTTCCACCAGAGTTCGTCCTAAGCTATCCACGACTCGGTCGATCATGGAGGAGGACACCAGGGTCTTCCCTACTCCACACGAGCCCCACTCGGGGCGGTGTGCGAAGAGGTATTGTATGGCAGTCGCCAGGTAGTGGTTGGGATTCATCAGTCCGGCATCGAAGGTGACAATACCGTGCCGGTCAGCATCGGCATCATTACCGGTGGCGATGTCGAAGGGGGCGCGGCCGAGGGCATCCTTCTGCTCCATGCGGGCGGTGAGGGAAGCCATAGCGTAGGGTGACGAGCAGTCCATGCGGATCTTGCCGTCATGGTCCAGCGTCATAAATGACCATGCGGGGTCTACGCTGGGGTTCACCACGGTCAAGGAGAGGTCGTACTGTTCCCCAATAGCTCCCCAATAGTCGACCGATGCACCACCTAAGGGATCAGCTCCAATGCGTACTCCTGCTCCGCGGATGGTCTCAAGATCTAGCACGAGGCCAAGATCGCAAACATACATGTCGAGGTAGTCGAAGGGCACTTTGAGACTCGCGGCTGGTTGGCCCGGTTGGCCGAGCTGGTTGAGATTACAGCGCGCCACACCTTTCAGGGAGGCGCGTAGGTACTCGTTGGCACGGTCGGCAATCCAGGAGGTGGCGTCAGTGTCTGCGGGACCGCCGGAAGGCGGGTTGTATTTGAAGCCGCCGTCGGTAGGAGGGTTGTGAGAGGGAGTGACAACGATGCCATCGGCACGGTCACCAGCTGTACCGGTTACGCCACCGGGGAGCTCGGCGTTGTGGCGCAGGATGGCGCGGGAGACAGCAGGGGTAGGAGTGAAGCGTTCCCGCGCGTCGACCATCACCGTCACCCCATTAGCAAGCAATACTTCGAGGGCAGTGTCCTGTGCGGGACCGGAGAGCAAATGGGTGTCTTTGCCAATATAGAGCGGGCCGGTGTAGCCCATCTTACGTCGGTAGTCGACGATGGCTTGAGTGGTCGCGAGGATGTGGTTTTCGTTGAAAGAGCCGTTGACGGAGGTTCCGCGATGCCCAGAGGTGCCGAACGCGACCTGTTGATTGGGGTCGTCGGGATCTGGGGTGATGTCGTAATAGCAGTCGAGGACATGTTGCACATCAATGAGGTCACTAGGGTCGGCAGGACGACCAGCACGAGGATGCATTTCTCACTCCGTAAGCGATAGGCGGTGTCTTCTTCCATGGTGCCCTTTCCGCGCAGATTCTGCAGGGGTAATTTCCTCCGCGGAAGGGATGTCATTGTTATAAACGCAAAATCGGGGAGATTACGCCCTACGTGGCATATCTACATCTCAAGCTCTTCTACAAGCCCCGAGTCCAGATGGTAGAGCGCAGCCCGGATGGTGAGCTCTCCCGCCTGCCAGAGTCCTGTCAGTGCTGGCATCTCCCGCAACTTGTGGGCGACAAACTGGGCATTACGACGTGAATAATCGCTCGGGTCTACCAGACCGTCGTGTCGTGCTTCCGCAACGATTGGTGCCACGCGTGCCACGATGCCCGGCAAGTACGACTCCGCCTCGGGATTCTCAGCTACCACCCGGGTAAATTCAGTCTTTGCCAACAGACCCGAAGGGGAATGATGCTCTCCATCCCCATGCGCCTCTGTTGTGATGACGGAGGAACCGGTGACAATCATGCCGCCTGCCCCGATGATGGCATCTGCATCCAAACCCTCGATTGTGGAAGAAATATTTTCCTCCGCCACCGTCTCCCCACTATCCAAAGCATCCATGGCAGCTGCTACGGCGCCACAGTTGGTATGACTCATCACCACAACGTGGCGTATCCCCAGCTTCACCACCCCAAACTCGATGGAGGCCGAGACCATGTCGTCAAGTGTTGGTCCGGCTGTACGCACACTAAATAGCTCACCTAAATGGGCGTCAAAAACAATTTCGGGAGGAACCCGAGAGTCGGAACACGACACAAGGACCGTATGCGGATGTTGCTCGTCTATCAGGCTTTTTCTCAAGTCGACGGAATATCCATTAAATCGAGACTTACCTTCGGCAAATCTCCGGTTGCCCTCAAGGAGCTGGCACCACACCTTGTTTTCACTGGTCATAGCGGTTTTAGTACATCCTTCTAGGAGAAACCAAGGCTTCCCTCTTAATGCCAACATGCCTAATACAGATGAATATACACTTATTGTTTTTGCACTAATGCTGTTGGGTGTCCGTTGCGTCTTGTTCACGGGCGTCCATTCCTATCACCGTGAACACACCTTGTCTTTCACACCCTTCATACCGGCTTCTTAGCAGATGGAACGGAAGAGGGACGGCCGATGTCCACAACAATGGGGATGGCGACTCTTCTAGCCTACGTTCTTATTGCTGCGAACTTGGCAATTTCGCACATAGCGAGCTGCCTTGGCCCGTTCTCCTGGTCTCTGCTAGCTGGAGCCAGTTCATGCTCTTCCCCTTCCCCAGTTTTATACAGAGGGCCTTTTCGCTTCATTTCTCATGCGGTGTGCTGTTCTAGAAAAGACTGCGAAAATATCGGTGCCCCATACCCATTTCTCTGCAATTTGTTTAGGCTTACCTAAGTATAATGAGAACGGTCGAATAACCGCGCCGAAGGAGGAGACCACATGCTCGTCGTCTACTTCTCCAGCGCGACTGAAAATACTCACCGCTTCGTTGACAAACTTGGCCTCCCCGCCGCACGCATCCCCCTCAAAAAAGCAGAATGCCCGCTCACCGTCAACGAACCCTATGTTCTCATTTGTCCCACCTATGGCGGCGGTGTCAGTATCCACGGAGGCGACCCTCGCCCAGTCCCCATACAGGTCATCCGGTTCCTCAACGATCCGCACAACCGCTCCCTCATCCGTGGCGTTATAGCCGGCGGCAACACTAACTTTGGTGCAGACTACGGCGCCGCTGGCGAACTCATCGCGGCAAAATGCCACGTACCCTTCCTCTACCGTTTCGAACTCATGGGAGATGACGAAGACGTCATCCTCGTTCGTAACGGCCTCACGGAGTTTTTCTCCTCCCACACCCCCTCCCTACAAATCACCTCACCGAGAGAAAACCACCCATGAGTATCGACTGCCCCGCCGCAACTCCCGCATACCGCCATCTTCACCCCGAATCACGCTCCTGCCCCGTTGCAGCCATCAACTGGGACCAGCTCATCGACGACAAAGACCTCGAGGTCTGGGATCGCCTCACCGGAAACTTCTGGCTGCCCGAAAAAGTACCTCTGTCCAACGACATCCAAAGCTGGGCCACCCTAAACGACATGGAAAAACGCACCACCATGCGGGTATTTACTGGCCTCACCATGCTGGACACCATTCAGGGTACCGTCGGTGCCGTCTCCCTCATCCCGGACGCCATCACCCCGCATGAGGAAGCGGTCTACACCAACATAGCCTTCATGGAATCGGTGCACGCAAAGAGCTACAGCTCCATTTTCATGACCCTGTCCTCCACCGAAGAGATCAACGATGCCTTCCAATGGTCCGAGGACAACACCAACCTACAGAAAAAAGCCAAGATCATCCTTGACTTTTACGAAGGCGACGACCCCTTCCGCAAAAAGATCGCCTCCACTCTTTTGGAATCATTTCTCTTCTACTCCGGGTTCTACCTCCCCATGCGCTGGTCCTCCCACTCCAAACTCACCAACACCGCAGACGTCATCCGCCTCATCATCCGCGACGAAGCCGTCCACGGGTACTACATCGGCTACAAATACCAACGCAACCAAGACCAGCTCACCCAGGCAGAAAAAGATGAGCTGAAAACACACACTTTCGACCTCCTCAACGACCTCTACACCAACGAAATCGAGTACACCGAAGATCTCTATAACGACATTGGCTGGACCGCAGACGTCAAAAAATTCCTGCGCTACAACGCAAACAAGGCCCTCAACAACCTCGGCTACGACGGCCTCTTCCCCGCTTCCGAAACCAAAGTCGACCCCATCATCCTGGCTGCACTAAGTCCCAATGCAGATGAAAACCACGACTTCTTTTCCGGGTCCGGCTCCTCCTACGTAATGGGTACCGCAGAAGAAACAGAGGACGACGACTGGGACTTTTAGTCACTCCTCTCCCCTGCCCTGGAGCATTGGGGACTCACCCTTTACGGCGCCTAGCCTTCCCCCTATAGCTACTTGGCCACGTGCCGCAGCACCCCGAACGGCGGCACACTGGTTTCACCATAATAAAGGCCTCATCCAGGCCACTGGGAAGGATTCCACTGCTACGATCGTTACAAAAAGTGAACTCCGTCACAAACGCAGCCTCTCAGCGGAAGGACCTCCCGTGACCCCTCCCCGACACCTCCTCGCCACTGCCGCCGCAGCAACTATCAGCCTCCTCACCCTCAGCGCGTGCGGTGAAAACTCCATTTACACCTCCGGAGACGCCACCGGAACAGAAACTACTACCATTACTCAATCCACGTCCCGCACGAGCGACCGCTACGACTACCACAGCAGCACTAAATACAACGGGAATCGCAGCACTGAACGAGACTCCTATCGGCGCTCCTACCGGGACCGTGACGGCGATAACCATGAGGTCACACCGCGGAGTATCCAACGCACCCGCACCAGCGTGGCGCCAACCACGACAACTCTCACAACCACCCAAGTTCGGCCCGCACCCCCAGACGGCCAATCAGACTCCCAGATCTACCACAGCAGTGCAGAATGGGGGTGGCTTAGCTACCCCGGCAGAGTTATTCCCGGCGGACTTATGATCAACATCACTCAGAGCACGCAGTGCTCCGTCGGATGGATCGTCGGACGCGAACAGCGCCGCTTCATTCTCACCGCCGGACACTGCGGAAACATCCGCGACCAATTCGCGATCTCCGACCAAGCCGGCAACCGGGCCATCATTGGAGAAATGGTGGAATCCACCTTCATTAAGGCTGGGGGCGCAGACTATGGCCTCATTGAGCTTTACAGCATGAAATACGTCGACGCGAAACCACCTTTCAAAGAGACTCTCAAAGGCTGGCGAAACACTGCCTGGCTCGACAAACAACGCACCCGCGTATGCCACCTCGGCTACCGAACCGGCCAATCTTGTGGCGCTTACCTTGGCTACAACCAAACCGGAATCTTCCAATTCCGTGGATACGTCGATAGTGGCGACTCCGGCGGCCCCGTCTACACCCTCATTAACAACGAACTCTATGCCGTCGGCATCATCTCCTACCGCCAACCTGCCGATGCCACACGCGTCAGTGCCCAAGACATTGGTCCAGCGATGGAACGGTGGGGTCTCACGATCTATCGGTCGTAACCCCGGGCCTCACCCTTCGGCACGCGTAAGCATGTCCACCCCCACGTATTCGGCAGTAGCTCCCATACGCCCCTCGAAACCGGCGGAATTCGTCCACACTCTGTCCCCGCAGGCTACATCCGCTACGCCCGGCCCAACCTCTACTACCGTCCCCACCAAGTCACGTCCGGTAATAACAAGGTGACGCGATTCCGTCCTATAGACTCCTTTGCGAATACGCGGAATCGCAGTCCAACCACGATTTCAAAATAATCGCGTGATTACACTCCTTGTCTTTAGCTGCGTAGAGCAAAAGAACGTCGTCATCCCGAAGGAGTGTCTGAATCTTCTCCCGCGCTTCATGAGCGTCGCTGTTGTCTTCCAATTCTTCCAAGTAGAGCTGACCGAAGCGGTCGAACCGCTCCGGTCTATGCCCGAACCATTTGCGCAATTCCGGGGAAGGTGTGAGCTCTTTCGCCCAGTTGAACGGCTCCAGAGAATCTCTACTCACACCCCGCGGCCACAACCTATCGACAAGGAATTTGTGGCCTGCTAGTGAATCATCCCACTCGTACACCCGAACAACTTTGATTGTGTGAGCCATACTTCGAGCATACTCAGGGCTAATCCCACCACCAGAGCCAAATAAATCTCCAGTGGTAGCCTCCTACGAGGTATAGAGCGTGAGACGCCAATACCTCATAGTCGTCGTTGAGGCCTAGACGATGAGGTTTTTTACAGGTTTCGAACGTTGCGGTGGCACGTCATACGTGTAGTCAACGTGTTGTTTCTAAAACTCATCATCGACATGATCCTGATCTTTCTCAATTGCTACTGCTCGTAGTGGAGCCATCCATCAACTGTGAGTAGAGACCGACCATTTTGGGAAGAAATAGTTCTCTGCCGTGGCATAGTGAAGTTATGGTGAGTAATCGTTGGCGGATTGATGGGATTGAGCCTGATCTGATCTATAAGAAGAGTAAGGATCCCATGTCTGGGGCCGTCGAAACTTCTATACATATGCGAGAGCGTCTTGCTAGCTCAGGTAAGCCTGTTATTGTGTCATTTTCGCGCGGTAAGGATTCTATTTGCGCGATGATTGCGCTTTTGGCAGCAGGGGTTGAGGTTATTCCGGTGCATTTGTATCGGGTGCCTGGGTTGAAGTTTGAGGAAGACTCCTTGAAGTATTTTGAGGATTTCTTCCAGATGCGGATTTTCAATCTTCCTCATCGCGATTTTTGGTACTACTTGGATCGTGGTGTTTTCCAGGCTCCCTGGCAGATTTCGATTAATCAGTCTGCCGAATTGGGGGTTATTGGCCATGATGAATTGTGGGATGCATTCAAAGAATGGCAGGGGCTGCCGAAGGATACGTGGTTGTGTGATGGTATCCGGTGTGCGGATAGTATCCAGCGTCGTGTGTCAATCCAGAAGCATTCACCGTGGACTGATTCCATTGCCAGAAGTAATGGGCGGGCTTTTGCTAAGCGGTATGCGCATGTTGTTCATGACTGGAAAATCAAGGACATTCGGCGCTGTCTTGAGATCAATAAGGTGAAGCTGCCTGTTGATTATGAGCTTTTCGGTAGGACTTTTGATGGTTTGGACTACCGGTTTGTGAGGCCTTTGCGGGATAAGCTGCCAGATGATTATGACCAGGTATTGAAGTATTTCCCCGCTGTTGAAATGGAGTTTATGCGCTATGAGTTCGTCCAAGTCTAAGGGTTTCGGTAGTGGTAAGACTGGTTTCGGCGGAGGAAAGTCTGCCAATGGTTCTACAGAGGTTCCCTACACCAACCCGCACAAGAACCCCATTGAGGGTGTTGGCGAGTCTGGTGATCTGGAAAAGGATCTGAAGGATATTGCCGAGAAGATGGGTGAGGCCTATTCCGGTTTTGTTGAGAGGAACAAGGCCGAGCGGTCTAGGTTCAAGTTTGCTGTCGATGCAGGTTTCTGGACTGGATTGTGCTTCAAATCTAAGGATGATTTGCAGGCTTTCCTGGATGCTATCGGTATGGGTGATCGTCTTTATGATGGCCTGCATATTGATGGTTATGAACTCGCCGATAAGCTTGGGGTGAAGGTCGATTTTAAGGATCGGAACCGGTAGCTATCACGCTGCCCACTACTAAGGGAGCCTCTCGGGAAGCTTTCTGCCTGTACCAGAGATACGAGGACTCCCCCTGTACACGACAGAACTGCCGCCAAAAACGTGCCAAAACTGAGTCTAAAGGTGTCCCAAACTGTCCACAAGGGGTTAAGATGAAAACATGCAACTACCAGCAAAGATAAAGAAATTCCCAGGTCGTTAATGACCTGGGAATTTCCATATTGTGGAGCTGCCGGGAATCGAACCCGGGTCCTCCGCAGCTTTGACAGGACTTCTCCGTGCGCAGTGAACTACACCATTACTCGGTTCTCTGGAACACGCTCACAAGTCCAGAAGGCGAACCCAGCCACTGTTAGATGTCCTGTAGGCTGCCGTAGCCGCAGCTCACAGTAAGCCCCCTTGATGATGTGGGAAAACACCGGATCGGAGACACTTCCGGGCCCACAGACTAGCCGTCGCTATTAGGCAGCGAGAGCGTAGTCGCGCTGAGTATTTTCGGCGCTTAATAGTTTGCTACGACGCTCACGGTGGTCTCTAGCCTGCACCGGCACGCTTCTCCCGACGCAACATACGCAGTCGAAACCGTTCAGCCCCTTGAAAACCAAAAAGCTATCACCTGAAACCAGGTGACACCCCAGGATACGCCAAAACATGATCACACTCAACAGACTGTTCTAGGATTCACCACTGTATCGAGGATGGACGGTCGAACAAATTGAACCCGCCGCAGTATCAACTCCCCACACATTCACTCACTCCGACACGATAAAAGTGTGAAGTAGATAACTGACGATATTCAGTTGGAAACCCGTTTCCCCTCTTTACACTGCACGTATGAGCAACCGTCATCTTTTTGAAGCAGGCCAGGCAACCACCCTCCTAAGTGCAGTTGCGCTCGTTGCCGGCTTGTCCTTTCCCGCGAATGCGACACCATCGCCCGCGGGTAACCTACCTTCCACTACCCCGTCCCTCACTACTCTGTCACCCTCCACGACTTCATCACTCACCCCTGCCTTCTCCCCTACGAATGTCCGCCTCATGCATCGCGACATGAACTCCAGCGACACTCTCCCCTGGGCGGGCCCAGGCAACAACCCTTCCGTCACCTTCTCTATACCTTTTGGCGCTTGCTCCACCGCTTTCCAGACATCCACGAAGATGACAATTGCCCTCTGCACCAAGTATGTGGGCTTGCAACATGGCATCACCCCTATCGCCCCTACTGTGGTCCTTATGGACCCACGCACTGCCCAGCCACTCGCCACGTGGGAACTCCATAAGAACGGCCTACTGGGTGGCGTTTACGGCTACCTCGATGAACAGGACCGCGTGGTGATGACGGAAGGAAACAAACTACTCAAAATTGCCTTCCGAGCAGTCGGACGACCTTCCACCAACCGCCATTGGGAGTTCTACGTTGCTGAGTCCACCACCATTCCCGGTCTCCCCGAAACGGTGAGCATTGCCGGGGTGATACCAGATGGGGCCGGAAATACCTGGTTCTCCACCTCCAACAGTTGGGGAAAGGAGAGCGCGTAGCCAATGGCCTCACCCCACGACCCAACGGGGTGTCTGTCCTCACCACGCACAAACTGTGGGAAATCAGTGGCCCTGTTCCTAAGGTCAAGTGGGCCCGCGCCTACGACCGTGGCAGAGCACGCAAGGCGGGACAGCTCTCCTGGGGATCCGGCACAACTCCCACGTTCTTCGGCCCTCATCATTCCCGTGTGGCCATTGTTGACAGTGCAGATTTCACACCACATCTGCTTGTCTTTGATGCAGAAACTGGCCGTACTATCTGCAAGATGCCGGCGTTCCGGGCTCCAAACCAAGGCACCGAGAATTCAATCATGGCCCATGGGAATAGCCTCTGGATTCCATCCACCTATGGCTTCACTTACCCCAAGCTGGCGGTAGAAGGCCCCCAGTTCCCGGAAAAAGCTACCTTCCTTGGTGGACTCACCCGCATCGATCTGGTGAATGATCGTTGCGTGCGCCGGTGGGAGAATATGCATCGCATCAGCACTTTACCCATGCTGACGCTGAAAGATTTCCGAATCTGGTCGCTGACGACTGATCAGGACTCGTCACGAGTGTGGGTGGTTTCGGTGGATGCTCGCACCGGCAAGGAAACGTCACGTACTCCGGTGGGGTGGCTACCATTTGATGAACCCATGCAGCTTACCGGCATGATTACGCCCGATGGGGTGATGTGGCAAGCCACTGCTACCCGCATGCTACGTATTGCCCCGCAGTAGCTAGGAGGAGCTGACGAGCCTCACCTCCGACGCCCGTCAGCTTCCCCTAGGGCACAGCAGAGCGAGAGCGTGATAGCCCTAGCTAGCCGCGCATACCTTTCACGCGACGACCCAACTCTCGAATAACATCGCGTTCCGCCTGGCGGCGGGCCATATCCTGACGCTTGTCATGGGCTTGCTTGCCGGCGGCTAATCCCAACTCAATCTTGCAGAGACCATCTTTGAAATACATTTTTAACGGCACCAGGGTAAGGTGTCCGTCCCGGACTTTACCCTGCAAGTAGTCAATTTCACGCCGGTGGGCAAGCAGTTTACGGGTACGCCGCGGAGCATGGTTAGTCCACGTCCCATACGAATACTCAGGAATGTGCAAGCCTCGCAGCCACAGTTCACCGTCCTCAATGGACGCCCACGCGTCGACCAGCGATGCTTTCCCTTCCCGAAGACTCTTCACTTCGGTACCGACGAGCATGATGCCCACCTCGTAGGTATCCAGAATGGTGTAGTTGTGGCGGGCAGCCCGGTTGGTGGCAACAGTGAAATTGCCACCATTCTTTGCCATCTCAGCTGCTTTTTTCTGCTGAGCTTTCTTGGACTTCGCGCCCACCTAGCTACACCACCTATCGACGAACATACAAGGGCAGCACCAGCACAGATGCCAGCGCGGAACCAACAATAGCAACGAGAATAAGAATAGGCGACACCAACCCAACATCAGCCACAGTGATCTGGGCGATGGCACGGCCTTCCCACACATTCTTCAACAACGGGGTCAGAATCCACGCGTGGACGGCGAACAGGCCAGCAATCGCCACCAGGGCACCAATGAAGGAACTCAACACCACTTCCAGAGTGAAAGGAGCGGTGACGGTGGTGCGGCTAGCTCCAACCAGCCGCATAATCTGGGTGGTCTTCCGGCGGGTAAAGGCAGCCATCTGCACCATATTGGCAATAAGCGCTAGGGCACCCAGCCCGAGGAATGCGGCCAGGGCGTAGGCAGCATTGCGAGTGAGGTCAAGGAAGCTGAAGAGGCGGTTAATGAGCTCTCGTGAGTCCGAAATATAGATGGCAGGCTGTCCATTGCGGGCTTGTACAGCCGGCTGTGCAACCTTCGGGAAGCGGGAAACAGTGGCCTCTACAGGGGTGGAGTCGGTATGTTCACCATTCAGTTTCACCAGCAACGTGCCAGGCATGGCACGCGCATCGGCACGGTCGAAGATCTCTGCTGTGTCTGCACGCGCTGTCTTCTTACCAACCTCCAGAGACTGGTGCTGGTCGCGGTAACGAACAGACTTCACACCTTCCGTGTTGAGCAGGGCTTTCCGGAGGTCCCCACATCCCTTCTTGTCACAGTCGGGGTCTTTCACTGCCACACTGGGTTCGACAAAGATCGAGATCTCGGTACGGTCTACCCACTCCTGCTTTGAGTTGTCGGCCATGCCGGCAATGAGAATGCCCACACCCAGCATGACAAGGGAAATGGAGGCGGTGACGATCATAGCGAAGGTGATGGCGAGGTTGCGGCGGAGTCCACGGAAGGCCTCACCGAACAGGAATTTCACGTTCATAGCTGGCCTTCCTTAGATACGCCCGTAGACGCCGGACATTTCGTCGCGGATAACTTTGCCATGGCGCATTTCGACGACATGCTGGCGAAGATCATCCACAATGCGGTCGTCGTGGGTGGCCATGAGGATGGTGGTACCTATGCGGTTGATCTTTTGCAGCAGGGTGACGATTTCGTCGCTGATTGAGCGGTCCAAGTTACCCGTCGGCTCGTCGGCCAGCAGTACCAGCGGGTGGTTGACGAAGGCCCGGGCAATCGCCACGCGCTGCTGCTCACCACCGGAGAGCTCGTTGGGGAAACGCCGCCCCTTACCGGCCAAACCAACCATATCGAGTGCCTCGGGGACAGCTTCTTTGATGAAGCGGTCACGCTTGCCGATGACACGCAGAGCGAAAGCCACGTTCTCCTCCACCGTCATGCGTTCTAACAAGCGATAGTCCTGGAAGACGCAGCCGATATTCCGACGGTAGCGTGAAATCGCACCGCCGCGTAGTTTATCGACACGCTGTCCTGCCACCGTAATGGTGCCGGAGCGGATCTTCTGGTCTGCCAACAGTGTTGACAACACCGTGGACTTGCCCGAACCAGAAGGGCCAATAATAAAGGCGAACTCACCTTTAGCTACCTGGAAACTGACATTGTCGAGTGCCGGGCGGGTAGCGCCTCGGTATTCGACTGAGACATTCTGAACGTCGATCATCACGGTTATCACTCTAAAAGGTTCGCAGGGGCTGTTGCCACAGGACGCACGGAGACGGGATGGAAACTCACTCTACTGTGCTGGGGCAGACTCGGGCGCTGGGTGAGAATCCGAAGGTTGAGTCGAGCCAGAATCATTGAACGGCGGTAGGAGGGGCCGGCGGGTGGTCTCACTGTCACTCCCCGGCTCTTCCCCTGGGGCAGGCTCCGTTGTCAGCTCGTCGGAGGGCGATGAAGAGCTTTCCGAACTCGTAGGGGGCGTCGTCTGCGAGCTCGGCTGTTCCTGTTGCATCTGCTTTTGGTATTCCTCCCACGGGATGATGGGGATTGGCTGCACAGTGCTGCTCGTCGGGGTCGGTTGGAAGAGCTCAAAGCGAGTAGAACCGTGCAGGTACAGGTAAGTACCGAGGAGAGCGACAAACAGTACCGCGAGCACGATTGTGGAGGTTACTTTGCTGCGGTGCTCCCGCTCCCGCTGCTCCCCCCAGTGGAGGCCGAAGCTGTGCTCCTCGTGGCCCTTGTCCTTTTCCACTGGTGTCTGTTCCCCGGTGTTGTCGGCGGTGACGACTTCATGGGCGCCACTCACGTTCTGCTGGTTACGCTCCGTCATGCGTCCTCCCCCTTTCGTTCGCTCCGCTGCACACTTTCGGACAATTCCCCATTGGTGCCTACTGCCTGTACCTTGTCAGAATCCACTCCGAGGCCTGCCAGACTATGCGCAACACGCACACGTAGTTCACGAGACACCTCAAACTGCTTTCCGGGCAGCGAGCGGGCAACAATACGCAGCACTGTTTCCTCCGCGCCGATCTCCTCCACGCCAATCACGGTGGGTTTGTCGAGTAGCAGGTCACGGAATTGCTGGTCATTAATAATGTCGTCACATAGCTCATGCAGACGGTGGGTAGCTGGACCAATGTCCTGGTTTCGGACGGGCACATCCACCACCGCGCGGGCCCAGTCCTTCGAGCGGTTGATGGTCTTGACGATCTGACCATTAGGTACCGTCACCACTTCACCGTCAGCGGTCCGAACCCGGGTGATACGCAAGGTGACGTCCTCCACGGTTCCCTTCGCCGGCTCGCTACAGCCCGTCACCCAGATGGTGACCACGTCGCCGTATCCGTAGTGGCGTTCCGTCACCACAAAGAATCCTGCGAGGAAATCTTGCACCACACGCTGTGCACCAAAACCGAGAGCAGCGCCGAGGACGGTGGCAGGTGCCACCAAAGTGGTGAGAGAGATACCCAAGCGATCCACGACGCCTACTGCTGCGACTACCACAATGAGTGCCACCACCACATAGGTGATGACCTGCGCTACCGCATAGCGATGCTTAGCGGTTTCAGATTGCACCAGGCTGTCACGGTTTTCTTCGCCTTGCGCGATGCTTCGCGTGACACGTCGGCTGACAAACCCTGCCAGCCGAGCTAAGAGAATGGACCCGATGACGATAAGGAGAATCTGTATCCCTTGTGTACCGAGCCAGGACAGTATTGACGCCCACGTAGGGTTAGACATGCCGATCCTTCCTGCGTTCATGCACCACCTTGGGGCCGGCAGCGGGCCGCTGCAACAATCCGGTGGAGGCAGGTCTGCTGCCCCAGGAGGTACCAACGCGGGTTGGTGAAAAAGTAGCTACATCCAGCTTAACGGGCACACGGCAGAGTCGCCTGCGAGTGGGCTAGTTCCGCACAGTTAGTTCTCTGCATCCGCCCCACCATTAGCACGCCACCGGATTCCTGCCTCCAAGAAACCATCGAGATCCCCATCCAATACCGCCTGCGGGTTATTGACCTCGTAGCTCGTGCGCAGATCTTTGACCATCTGGTAGGGGTGCAACACGTAGGAGCGCATCTGATTTCCCCAGCTGGCGTTGCCACCAGCCCCCAGTTCACGCAGCGCATCCTTTTCTTCTTGGCGCTTCTTCTCGAGCAGTCGGGACTGTAACACAGCCATAGCAGCCACTTTATTCTGCAGCTGCGACTTCTCGTTCTGACAGGTGACGACGATGCCGGTGGGGAGGTGGGTGATACGCACTGCCGAGTCTGTAGTGTTCACCGACTGGCCGCCAGGCCCAGATGACCGATACACGTCCACTCGGATGTCAGAATCTGGCACATCAATATGATCGGTCTGCTCGACTACCGGGAGTACCTCTACCTCCGCGAACGAGGTTTGGCGCCGGTGTGCATTATCGAAGGGACTCAGTCGCACAAGGCGATGGGTGCCCTGTTCCACCGAGAGTGTGCCATAGGCATAGGGTTCATGTACGACGAAAGTAGCGGACTTAATTCCTGCCTCTTCCGCGTAGGACGTGTCGTACAAATCCACCTTTGCACCGCGTTTCTCCGCCCAGCGAATGTACATACGCAGCAGCATCTCCGCGAAATCTGCCGCATCCACGCCACCGGCACCTGAACGAATATTGACGACTGCGTCACGCTCGTCCAATTCTCCGGAGAGTAGAGTAGTCACCTCCGCCGATTCGATGTCACCACGCAGTCCGGCGCGCTCGTCGTCGGCGAGTGAGATGGCATCCTGCTGAGCACTGGAGTTCTCTTCTTCCTCCGCCAGTTCGTACATGATGGGGAGGTCGTTAAGGCGATCGCGGAGCGCTGTCACCTTCCGCAGCTGTGCTTGTACTTGGGAGAGTTGGCTAGTGACATGCTGTGCATACTCCTGGTCATTCCACAGATCAGGGTCGGCGGCTTTCTGCTCCAGTTCGTCGACTCGACGCTGGAGGTCTTCCGGGTCGAGTACTTTTTCGATAGAGGCGAGCCGGGTTTCCAGATCCTCAATGTCTGCGGAAATTTCAGGGGTCATACGGCCAGGATACCGGGTGTAGTACCGCAGGTGTTAGCCTCTCGGTAACGTCCCGCAGGTGGGGCTGCCGGTCAGCGAAGCCCGCAGCCACACCGTCAACAGGGTGGTGAGGAAAGCTCGACGGAGTGCGTGCGTGTTGGCGTTAGCCAAAGAGTTTGTCGAGCGGGCTCTTGTCTTTAGCTGGCGTTGAGGCTTCCTTCTGCGCCTTTACCTTTTCAGAGTAAGCCTGAGCCTTTTCTTCACGGACACGCTTGGCTTCTGCCTTTTCGTACGCTTTGCGTGCTGCTTCGGAGCGCTTGAAAGCATCCGCTTGGCGAGCCGTGATCGGCGTGACAATGTAGAAGATGGAGTCGTGCTTTTCCAGGCGGCCTTCCACATACCGTTTTCCGAGGCGGTTGTATTCGCCCCACACGTCTGTCACGAGGTAGTTGCTGGATTGCTTCAGACCGTGCTGGGTGAGGGTGCTGAACCACAGGGAATTCTGCTGTACTTGCCCAAAGAGGTTGAAGATGGCAACGGCGACACGACCGTAGGTCAGACGGCGCACCACAATGAGGGACTTCCCGTTGAAGTAGACAGTCTGCGCGGCGGCACCCAGCGGGTCCTGATTGATGGCGATCGTGTAAGGATTGTTGAGCAGCTCCAGATTCGACGCGTGAATTTTACGCAGATCAGTGCCGATCATGAGGGGGGAACCCATGATGGACCAAAGGGTCATGTGGGTGCGATATTCGCGGTAGGTCATCCCACCGTTGCCAACCTCCAACATGTCCGCATCATTCCAGGCGCCGGGGCGCTGGTAGCGCTGCCCGAAGAGGTTGATGAGACCGGTACCGATCATGGAGGTCCAGTTGTCCTGGATGTCAGGAGTAGTGCGCCACATGTTAGCGACGGTGGGTTCCCAAGCGAGCACCGGAAGCTCGGGCTCACTGTGGATGGAGTACACGATGGGACGACCGGTCTTCTTCAGAGCACGAGCCATCTTGGTGTATGCGGCTTGCTGTTCCTGACCATCTTCGTCAGCGTTGCACCAGTCGTACTTCAGGAAGTCATAGCCCCACTTGGCGAAGATGTTAGCATCCTGCTGTTCGTGCCCCAGCGAGCCAAGTTTTCCTGGATACTTGTCCCAGATGTTTGCACAAGTGCGGGTGCCGGGGGTGGCGTAGATGCCAGCCTTCAGGCCTTTCGAGTGGATGTAGTCGGCCAGTGCCTTCATGCCTGACGGAAAGCGCTTGGGGTCCCCTCGGAGGTTGCCGTTGGCGTCACGAGTGGAGGCTTGCCAGCAATCATCAATGTTGATGTAGGTGTAGCCAGCATCTTTGAGACCCAATTTCACCATGGCGTCGGCCATAGCGCGGATCTTTCCTTCCGTAATGTTGCAGTGGAAGGCATTCCAGCTGTTCCAGCCCATGGGAGGCGTAAGTGCAATGCCGTTGCTAGCAGCCTGAGCCTGGGTGGGATTGATCACCAGGCTGCCAGCTATGGTGGCACACGCGAGGGTGGCGCTGGCGAGTCGGACCCGGAAATTACGAGGCATGAGTGGGACTCCTATAGGAAGATATGTTCACTGTAAAAATAGTGCATTTTCTACTGTTTTTCCTATTGGGTGGGCGATTTTTCTTCTTGCATTCAGAAAACGGACATCCGTCTAGATCAGGAGATGCAGCTAGCCCCCGTCGGGAGTGACGGGGGCTAGCTAAAAAGTAGTAGTGATGTGGTTACTTCACGCCGGTGAGGCGACGACTGGACTTCTGCCCACCGGTTTGGTCGAGGATATCTTCTCCGCGGTAACCGGAACGGAGGGTACCATCGCTGGTCATGGCTCCGACGGCAAGGGCGTCGACACGCCGAATGAGGTAGTCGCGCAGCAGGTTGGCGCGTTCGCGGCCGGAAATGCCGGTGTCGGCGGGTTCATCAACTCCCCAGCGAAGGATGATGCCTTTCATTCCAGGTACCGGATCGATCATCATCTTGCGGGAGACGATGATGACGAGATTGGCGTTGCGGAAAAGTTCTTCATCAACGGGGGTGGAGACGCCGTCAAGGGTAATGCCGGCTTCGGCACAGGCGGCGACACAATCTGCATCCCGTGGGAGATCCGGTTCACAGTTCGTACCGGCAGAGTAGGCCTTGAAGAGGTTTCCATGGCGGGCGTTGGTGATCGCTTCCGCCATTGCGCTCTTCTCGACGTTGTTGGCACCGAGGAAGTAGACGATAGGAAGATTGTCGGTATTGCTCATGCCGACATACTAAAGGCGGATTTATTCCGCTCCCAAGACACGGTTGGCATTTTGGACAACTTTAGGCTCTTCAGCATTTGCGCAGGCTGGACGCTACGTCGCTAACAATAACTCAGATAAATTCCGGAAACTTTGGCAACAATTATTAATTCCCCTGTTGAAGTGCGTCTCGCAACACGGTAATGGCGCGGATCAACTGTTCAGCCGAGAGGTCAGCTCGACCCCCTAACCGCAATCCGCTTCGTTGCCACGGCACACTTGGCGGACGGAAGCACCCCACCCCTACTCCAGCGGAGAGCACCGTACGGTGAACGGCGATAGCACGTGTGGGATCACCCAGGGGGATGGCAACTACTCCAGCAGTGACCGAAGGGAGATCGAGAGCGTTCGTTAACGCTGACATGTGCTGGTGGAGCCTCTCAACGCGTGTCGGTTCACTAGCGATAATCTCCAGTGCGGTGGTGGCGGCAGCAGCACAGGCAGGTGCGAGGGCAGTATCGAAGATGAAGGAGCGGGCGGTATTGACCAAATGTTGCCGTTGCTCCGCCGAGCATAGTACTGCTCCCCCTTGACTCCCCAGAGCTTTAGAAAGGGTGCAGGTGATGACGAGATCTGTTGGCGCCTGTCCATTCGTCCACAGCGTGGGAAGCGCGCCTCGCCCATCGTGTCCCAGCACTCCGAGCCCGTGTGCGAAATCAGCGATGAGCAGCGAACCTGCCGCATGAGTGGCGTGGTAAATCGAGGGGATGTCGAGCACACTACCATCGGTGGAGTCCACAACATCGCAGACAACGACTGAGGAGGTCGCCTGCTGGAGTGCGGCGGCAAGTTCCTGCGGCTTCGTCACATCACAGATGATGCGGGGAGCTGTGGTGAGGCGGCAGGCGTCGATCAGGCTGGCATGGTTGCGGGTGTCGCAAATCAGAGTGGCTCCCGACGGGACGAGCGCAGTAATGGCTGCCAGATTTGCAAGGTATCCCGAGGAGAAGAGCAGCGCGGCAGGGAAACCGAGAAAGCCGGCGAGTTTCGCTTCACAGCAATGGTGCGGCGGGACAGTACCAGCGACGACCCGAGAGCCTGTTGCTCCGACACCCCACTGGTCGATTGCCTGATGTGCGGCGGTCTGTACGCGCGGATGTCTCGCTAATCCCAGATAGTCGTTGCTAGCTAGATCGATGAATGTGTGGGCGGCTGACCGCGGCGTGTCCTGGCGAACAATCGGGATTTCCGGGGCGAGGTGTGAGACGCGCTGTGAGGAGTGAAGTGCACTCTGCTGCGGCGAGGTCTGCGCATGGTTGCGGGTGGTCATATAGCGAGCATATTGCATTCTCCTACACACTGTTCAATAATGGCGCTGTGCAGGACCTCATCGAAGCATTACCGCTACCTCCATACGCCCACATGGCCTCAATCTACCCTGTACTGCGAGACTGCCTCCACGGCACCACCCCGCCACTCCTCGCCCTCCCCCCTAACCCCTCCGAGGCCGAGCGCCTGCACAGACACTTCGTTGGACACCCTTCTCCCGGCAGCGCCCTCATCATGGCCACCTCCGGCACCACCGGAACCCCCAAAGGTGCCCGCCTCTCCGCCGCCGCACTCCGCGCCGCCATCGACAGCACCCACGCGGCACTCGGCGGCCCCGGACGCTGGCTCCTCGCCGTCCCCGCCCACCACATCATCGGCATGCAAGTCCTCCTCCGCAGCCTCCACGCCGGATACGACCCTGTCACCATCCCCATAGAGAATGGCTTCCACCTAGCGGATCTCCCCGCCGCCATCGCCGAACTCCGCGACGGCAGCACCACCTCGCACCGACGCCACTACGCCTCACTCGTCCCAAGCCAACTCGACACCCTCTACCACGGCCTCCACTCCTCCCACCTCCCCACCAGACGCATAGCAGAAGAAGCCCTCGCTTCCTGTTCCCACCTCGACGCGATCCTCTCCGGTGGCGCTCCCCTCCCCGATCACATCAACACCTTCCTCACCCGCGCAGGACTCACTATCGTGCGCGGCTACGGCAGTTCCGAAGTCGCTGGCGGAGTGCTCTTCAACGGCCGCCCCGGCCCCGCCACTCAGCTCCGCATCGATCCCACCACCCACCGAGTGAGCATCAGCGGAGCCACCCTCGCCGACGGATACGTGGGAAAGGCCACCCACCCCGACTGGACCTACGACGACGGCCAACGTTGGTACCACACCCACGACCTCGGTCATTGGGACGACGCCGGACGCCTCATCATCGACGGACGCCTCGACGAGGCCATCAACAGCGGCGGCATCATCGTCATCCCCCAACCCCTAGAAGCCGCACTCTACACCCATCCCGGCGTCAAGGAATGTGCTGTTATCGGCCTCCCCCACCCGCACTTCGGACAGTGCGTCACCGCCGTTATCGTCCCCACCAACGCCACCACAGCCCCCACACTGGAAGAACTCAACGCCTTGCTCGAACCCACCTTCGGCCACTACTCCATTCCCAAAAACGTCATCTACCTCCCCCAACTACCACACCGCAGCAACGGCAAACTCAACCGGACACAGCTCGTCACCCTCGTCACGCAAATCCACCACTAGCACCAGCCCTCACTACAGAGCCGCACCCCCGCTTACCCGCCCCGGGCACATCCCCTGACCAATCTTCTGTCCTACCTCCTCCCCTCTCCTCCAGACACCCTCGAAAAACTCCGCGCAAGCCGCTACCGTGGAAAGCGTGAACACGACGACAAGCAATCTGTATCTCGCAGCCAACCTCGTCCACACCGCCGGAAACCTCGCCCTCTCTCTCCGTGCGGGCGGCCTCACCATCGACACCAAAACTTCCATCTCCGACGTCGTCACACAAGCCGACCGCGCTGCGGAAGACTACGTCGTCACCACCCTCCACGACCAACGCCCCGCCGACGCAGTATTCGGCGAAGAAGGCACCACCCACCTCGGCACCAGCGGAACTCGCTGGACCATCGACCCCGTTGACGGCACCTACAACTTCGCCAACAACTTCGAATACTGGTGCTCCGCCATCGCCTTCACCGAACAGGACCCCACCAACCCTGCACGGTTCAGTAACCGCGACCGCTACCTCTCGCCCTCCACAAACGTCACCGCAGGCGCTGTCTACCAACCCTGCACCCACACGCTCTGGATGGGCGGCCCAAACATCCCCACCACCCGCAATGGACAACCCCTCCCTCACTTTGGAGAAACCGGACGACCCCACCGAGACAACCTGGCGGCCGCCTGCATCAACACCTACCTACACCCCACCTTCTACCAAGACCCCGACATTTACGCTGCTTTCCTGCGGGTTATTGGCCGCTCCGCCACCTACCGCATGATGGGCTCCGCCTCTGTCGACCTCGCGTCGGTTGCTGAAGGCGACACCGACCTGTGGATGCAACACCGCCTCCCCGACTGGGATCGCCTGCCCGGCGCCGCCCTCGTCCTCGGAGTCGGTGGAGCCGTACAGGACGTTGAAGCAGCCGGGGAAATATGGACACTCGCTGGCGCACCACACCTCGTCGAGGAAGCTGCTGCGGCACTTCGTGGCGACTAAGCCCAGTATCCTCCAACGGCTGGAGTAGGCTAGCCTTAAGAAACCATGCGAGCTGCATCGGGACGATAGACTCCCCGAGCCGTAACAGAGGAGAAGCTGGCAGTGAACGCCTACCCACCTGCCGTCGACACCCTTCCTGGTCTGGAAGGCGAGTATCAGGACGACCTGCGTGTTGCCTGGGAGCTGGCGAACATTGCCGACAGCATCACCATGGACCGCTTCGAGGCGGACAACCTCAAGGTGAAGGCGAAGCCGGACCTTACCCCGGTCTCTGATGCGGACCTTGCCGTCGAACGCGCCATCCGTACCTACCTCAACGACCACTGCCCTACAGATGACATTGTGGGTGAAGAGTTCGGGGGTAACGCCGACTACGTCGGACGCCAGTGGGTCATCGATCCCATCGATGGCACGAAAAATTTTGTCCGTCGCGTCCCCACCTGGGCCACCCTTATCGCCCTTATGGTGGATGGAATCCCCCGCATGTGTGTGATCTCCGCCCCTGCTCTACAACGACGCTGGTGGGCAGCAGAAGGCGCAGGGGCTTACCGCTGCTCCGCCAACTCCCCTGCCAAACAGATTCACGTCTCCGAAGTGAGCGAACTACGCCACGCCTCTATTTCCTTCTCCAGCCTCATCGGGTGGAAGCGCAAAAACCTCATGGACAACTTCATCAATATGATGAATTACTCGTGGCGCATGCGCGGCTACGGAGACTTTTTCTCCTACTGTCTGATGGCGGAAGGTGCGGTAGACGTCGCCGCAGAGCCTGAGGTCTGTCTGTGGGATCTCGCCGCTCTCGACATTCTGGTACGCGAAGCCGGCGGACGTTTCAGCTCTCTGGATGGGCGTCCCGGACCGCATTCCGGCGAGGCCGTCGCCACCAACGCTCTCCTCCACGACCAAGTGTTGCGCGCGATCAACCTGGGGGAGCTCCCGCCTCGCGACTAAGCTCTCCAGCTCACCTCACCCACCTGTGCGCGTGCAGCTCTACTCAACCCAGCGGTCGATTTCGCGCACCCCATGAAGCGCGTTAACAGACCATACCCGGTAGTGGGGCAGCTCTGTCGCTGCCAACCAGCGTTCTTCCACCGCATAGCCTTGGGAGCGTGCTTCCTCTTCCACGAGCAGGCGCATCGTGGATGGCATCACTGCATCGTGCGGTGGTCCACAGAGTGTGTCCCCGTCCCACCACAGAATTGCCGAATGGCTTCCCTCCCGTACCATTCCCCATCGGTCAACCAGCACCACTTCCTGCGCTCCCTGCTTTCCGGCGAGGGCGCGCAGCTCCCCGTAAACCGGCATATCGGGCCCCTTAATGCGCGGGAGGACCAGCCGCGCATATCGGTCGGTAAAACAGGCCGCACTTCCGATGAGACCGACAATGTGGGTGTACCTGGGTGGGCATGGACGAGTCAGTTGAGCACTACCACCCGTTGCCTCCCAACAGATTTGCGGGAAGAACTCACCAGTGGAGGGAAGCGCGGCACAACACTCCGCCACGAAACGCTGCTGATGGAGCTCTCGGGCCCGGCTGTCTCCATCTCCCCCATTGCCTTGACGGAAGCCCGCAAAGCCCGTAGTGAGCTGTTGCGCGAAGACACCGTCACGGAGGTAAAACGAGTCCACTACTCGCGGAGTCCATGCTGCCGGATCGAGTATTGACCCCACCACATAGCTAGCCTTGTGCAGCATCTCCGCATACTCGTCGTTGCAGGACGACTCTGCGGTAATGGCGCCACCCGCCCCCACGAAAACTTCCCCAGCGCGCGTAAACCAGGCGGAGCGGATGACCACAGACAGCGAAGCGGATCCGTCATCACCGAGGAAACCTAAAGTGCCGGAGTAGATTCCGCGATTCTGCCTCTCAATGTCTCGGAGCAGCTGGACAGTCCGTTCCTTCGGGGCACCCGTCATACTCGCAGGCGGGAAACACGCCCGAATCGCCTCCACGGCGCTGCATTTCGGGCGGAGCCGACCCGTCACTTCCGTCACCAGCTGGTGCGCGGTGCGGTAGCTCTCCACGACCCTATCCTGCGGGACGGTGACGCTACCCGGTTGGCACACACGCGCCACATCACTGCGAGCCATATCAATAACCATCAAGTTTTCCGCGCGCGTCTTGGGATCCTGCTGCAGGTCAAGCGCCCGCTCGCGATCCACAACAGGGTCCGAGAGGCACCGTTCCGCCGTTCCCTTCATGGGGCGAGTAGTAATACTGCCATCCACACTGATCTGTAAGAAAAGCTCGGGAGAAGCAGAGACAATTGCCTCCACTGGGCCTCCGGCCAGCTGCATAAACGCCCCAAAAGACGTTGGGCAGGTGTGCCGTAACCGCAGATAAGCCTCCCACGGGTTGAGGGTAAGCCGACGTGGCAGCCGCAGCACATCTGTCAGACACACTTCGTAGCTCTCCCCACGAGATAGCACGTTCTGACAGTTCGCAAATGAGCGACGGTACCGTCCTGGACTGAGCGCAAAGGCGCCGATAGTCGACGCTAACTCGGCGACTTCAGAGGCGCTCCTCCTGCCCGGCTCTTCCGCCTGTTCCGCATCGGCACGGCGTGTAGCGACACAACACGCGGCGGCACGTTTCCGCAGTGCCGCAACACGCTCCGCGTCCTCCCCTGCCAACTGCCAACGAGTGCCACTCCCCCATGCCACCACACGGGTATGGGCAAAATCTGCTCCGTCTACCTCATAGGGCAGCACCCCAATCCAGCCGGAGTAGGGGTACGGCGGGCACGCTGGGGTGATGGCAGGCAACCCTCCGGGCTCGCCGCAAATCGCCAAAAGACTCGTCGTCTCCCCCAAACTGTCATCTAGCCAGCGGAAACTCTCCCCCTCCTGCAGCGCACACCGCAGCACCTCGGCCAACTGCACCGCAGTTATTCCCTCCACCACCGGAACGGAAGCCGACACTGCCGCACGGCGCGTCCCCCACCACTGGTGGGCCAGCCTCAGCACATTCATCGCCAGCTGCAGCCCGCAGGTGGAATCTATGGATTCTGGGTGAAACTGCACCCCCCAGCGTGGTGCCCCAACCGACTCGTATTGTAACGACATCACAGTGCCGTCCTCTGCCCAGGCTGTTGCCTCTACCCCCTCCGGGAGCGGCTCCGCCACCGCTAACGAGTGATAACGCACCACCTGCGCCGAGGGTGCCACCCCCTCCCAGATACCGTCACCATGGTGACGAATCTGCGACACTACCCCATGGTGCGGTACATGGTCAGGTCGCAACTGAGCCCCCTGGGACACTGCCATCAGCTGATGTCCTAAGCACACACCCAACACTGGAACCGGTTCCAGCAAAAGCTCCCTGGAAACTCCCACATCTGTTGCTACCAAAGGGTTTCCCGGACCCGGGGAGAGCACCACCAAGTGGTAGCGGGACACCTCGTCCTTTCGCCCAGCCTGCCACGATGGGCAATCATGGGGAACAATATCCACCTCCACGGCATAACCTAACTGCTGGCCAGCACGGTACAAGAGGTGCCCCAGAATGTGTGTGTAGGAATCATGATGGTCCACAAGCAGGATGCGCACGCCCTTAACCTTAACCCCAACCCTGGCCAGGCTTCTCCTCACCGCAAATGCACCCCGGCACGTCCAGACGCAATCTCCGACGCACCAGTATCACTCTTGCTATCACCACGCCGTTACGTCCGTAGTGTGCACCCACTTTTTTAGGTAAGGCAACATTGTGCCTACCACTCTAGGAAAGCTGACCAAAAAAGAGAACGATGAGGATGTCAGAGTGTTTTTACACAATTCCATAAACCGCAACGGACTTTGGGAGAATCTCATGCATTCCTCTCGCACCGGCGCACTTGCCGCTGCCTCCGTCCTCTCTCTGGGCGTTTCTCTCCTGGCCTCTCCACTAGCCACCGCTGCTCCCACCCCCCTCCTCGGCGCCTCCACCGGCGCCGCCCTCCACGCTGCCCACACGCAGCACGCCACCTACCCCGACTGGCCGGGCCAACCGCCCCGCCCAGCACGCAAAGGCGCCCCGCTCAGCTGTGTCCCCGTGCACGATGATGAACCCGAAGCGACCAACGCTGAAGATTTCGACGAGCTCCCTCTCGCCCGCGTCGCTGGGCTCCCCACCCGCGTCGACATGCGGGACAACACCAGCTCCTACAACCGAGAGTGGGAGGTCACGCTGAAAGACGGGCAGCTCTATACCCGCCCCCGCCACAGCACAAAAGAATGGCGCCTCGCTCCCATGCCCAGCTGCATGCGCGGCCAGCTCATCGGGGTCTCCATGGACGCTGAAGAAATCGTTGCGCTCGACAAAAACGGTTGGGTCTACACCATGTTCGAGGCCCAAGAAGACACTGACGAATGGTACTGGAAGACCGCCTGGGGCAGCCTCCTCCGCACCGAAGATGGTTTCCAAATGGCCAACACACACTCCGGCCAATGGTCCCTCTCCATCATCAATGTTAATGACGACAAGTACTACACCGACAAAGACGGCGTGACCCACCACATCTCCCTCGCCGGCTGCACCCAGATATTGGAGCTCAGCCCCGACGGCCGTCACCTCTTCTCTCACGACCCGTGGCTTCCCAACGACTACAGCTACGAATGGGGCACCCCAGTACAGTCCCGTTTCATCGCCCGATCTGTTTCTGCCTCCGGCTCCGTCGCCCTCATCACCAACAAGTATGGCGATCTCTATACCCGCATGTGGGACTACGACTATTCCGGCGGCGACCCCGCACAGTTCCGCTACACCTTCACCAAAGACACCTCCCGCCACGAGGCAGAGGACTGGTTCGACCAGCGACTCAACCCCAGTACTCCAAAGATCCGCATCCCCGTCCCCGACTGGACTCAACAACCGAAGATCCCCGGTGAGATCACCGACCGACTCTCGGTGGAATCCGTAGCAGTAGGCTCCGCTCACCGCCTCCTCAAGGTTGAGGGACGCAAGAATGGCGTCACCGGCTACTGGAAGAAGATGCTCAACGACCGCCGCTGGACCTTTGTCCCCACCAGGCTTCCACTCCGCGGCACACTACTTGAGAACAGTCCACGTGATCGGACCATGGACACCCTCGCCCCCTCCTCCCCGTTGAACTACCGGGGTAAGCTGTCCGCCAACGCCTCCCTCACCGTTCCCCACTTCGCCTACCAATCCCCGCATCAGCCGGTCACTCTCACCGTCGGAGGGAAGAGCTACCCCATCACCATGCACACGGTCTACGGACGACTAGGGACAATGGCAAGCCAAGAACTCTTTGCACACTCATACGGAGTGACCCAACAGCCACGCCGCTACGCCATCGCCTTCGAACTGCCCTCCGCAGTCTGGACGGCACAGCATAGCAACCCCGCATTGGCCGCCTTTGTGAAGAGTTATTTGCGAGGTGAGCGCACCCACACGATGTACATGACCGTCACATCTGACACGATGACTCTTCTCAACCCGCTCGTCCCCGGAATCTCCCTCACCCCCCAGGTGGCCGAACTCGACCGCTACTAACCCCTGCCCGAGTTGGGTGTGCCAGTCTAAACTCACCTGCACCGCAACCCACCTGAGCAGCACCGCACAAACTCCGCCCTTTCCCGGACGGGGCGGACTCCCACCATAACGGCTAGCTCTTCCCCCACGCCTGCAGAGCCACTCCGGCCGGCACCATCCGCCGACTGCGCTGCAGTGCTAGCGGGGAAGAGCTGGCCGTTATAGGTAGACTGAGAGGAGGCGGGCTGAGCGCCACCCCGACGTCATCTCCCACTCCGGAAGGCTCTCCCACCCCAGCCCCACCACCTTTACACTATCCACATAGAGGACGAGATGACGACTACCCCCGGACGTACCCCGCACCCAAATACGCCCTTCCGCCCCACCAGTGACGGCCCCAACACCATCATCCCCGTCCGCATCAAAGACGACACGGACCTCAGCTACCAACAGCCTTTCGCAGACCTCCCTGTAGCGACCGACCCGCGGCTACCCACCCGCATCGATTTACGGGACAACACCTCCAGCTTCAACCGGCACTGGGAAATGACCCTTCTCGACGGCACCCTCTACATGCGCCACCGAGAGACAGACGAACCGTGGCGCTACGCCCCCATGCCGGAAGGCTTTGACGATACTCTCATCGGAATCTCCCTCGATGCCGACCGTCTAGTAGGTGTTGACGCAGACGGCTGGCTCTACACCATGAAAGGCACCCTCAAAGAACCCGAAGAGTTCGTGTGGATCCGCGCCTGGGGCGGGCCCGGCCGAATCTTCGACGGCTTCCAAATTGCCAACACCACCCCTGGGCAATGGGTGCTCTCCGTCATCAGCGCCAGTGAGGACCAAACCTACATCGACGGTGACGGTCGCGTTCACCCCGTCTCCTTCGCCGGACTCACCCAAGTACTCTTCCTCGCCGGCAACGGACAACACATCATCTCCTGCGACCCCTGGCTCACCCGCGACTACTCCTACGAGGTCGGCACCCCCGAGGACTGCCGCTTCCTCGTCCACTCCCTGTCGTCGGCCGCCTCCACCACCTTCATCACCAACAAGTACGGGGACATGTACACCCGCCTCTACGACGTTGACCTCGCCGGCGGCGACCCTGCCCAATTCCGCTACACGTGGGTAGGAAAACCCGAACGCAAAGGAAGCGGCTCCTGGAAAGAACACCGCATCAACTTCCGCACCGCCCCCATCAAATTACCCCCACAGGAATGGCTACACCACAGTAAGATCCCTGGCACCATCACCGACCGGATCTCCATCCACTCCACTGCACCCGGCGCCGAGAACCGCGAACTGCGCGTCGAAGGGGAGCACGCCGGCCACACCGGCTACTGGCACAAGATGCTGCTCGACGAGGAATGGGGCTTCACCGCCACCGGGCAACCACTACAAGGCACCATCCTCAACAACAGCCCTACCGACCGGACGTCCGACACTCTCGCCGACCCCTCACCCTACAGCTACGAAGGCCGCCTCTACGGCAACAAGAATGTGCGCGTAAAACTTCCCCACTTCGCCTATGCCGCCACGAGCCACCCGGTAGAAGCCACCGTCTACAACACTTCGGAAGACGCCGAAGCGGGCGGACCCCACAACGCCTGGGGAACTGGCCGCACCTACCACATGACCATCGCCACCGCCTACGGACGCCTCGCAAGCCCCTTATCGCAACGCCTGTTCAGCCGCGCCTTCGGCCTAGATGACGAACCTCGCTACTACAAAGCCGCTTTGCTCATTCCCCCCGAGGTCCTCGAACAGCGCGCTCAAGACCCTGCCCTGGATGCCTTCCTCGCGGAAAACATTGACGAAGACCCCGTCGTCCCCTTCTATCTCAAAGTCACCGAAGAACAGATCAAGGTTATCGTGCCTCCTTTGCCGTTCGCTGCGATCGATTTCCCCACCCGAGTCTCCCGCCTCCGCCGCATCTAGCAGCGCCTACCCCACGGCAGAGTTGTTCTCTGGTCGTGGAAATCCCCCTGCCGCCGGCTACTTGTTGGAACGCACTCGTATACTGAAGACAAGTTAGCCTAACGGACGTTACCCTGCCCGGCTCCGTCCCCTTACAGTAAAAAAGGATCATCTATGCCCTCCATCATCGTCTACGACAATGTCCCCCATTCCCACTGCGGCTGCGGCGCCGACCACAACCCGGAAGTCACCACCTTCACGTTCGAAGCATCCGCAGTGCGCGCCGCCGGCGCCGACATCACCCGACACAACTTTGACGAAGAGCCGATGGCGTTTATGTCTACCCCGATCAGCTCCTTCGTCGCAAAGAAGGGTGTTCACCGTCTGCCTGCCGTCGTCGTTGACCGAGCAGTCGTGCTAGATGGCCGCTACCCCACCCGCGAAGAACTCGCCGAATGGGCAGAACTGTCTACAGACCAATTGGCCACCCTCGTTGAGATTCCCGAGGAAACCCTTCCACTGGCAGGCCACGGATCAGGTGGAAGCTGCGGCTGCGGCGGACACGGATCAGATGGAAGCTGCGGCTGCGGCGGACACGGACACGAACATGGCGACCGCAGTGAGCATCACGGGCAGGGCTGCGGCTGCGGCGGACACGGACACGGACACGGACACGGACACGCCCACTAAACCCTCTTCTTCCCCACTCTTAGGGACACTAAGGAATCCTCATGACTGCATTTGTTCTCGACATTGCTGGATCTGAGTCCACCGGCGGTGCCGGCTGCCAAGCCGACCTGCGCACCTTCCACCAGTTGGGCGTCTACGGAGCGTGCACCCTCACCTGCATCGTGGCGTTTGACCCCGCTAACGGTTGGAACCACCGCTTCGTCCCAGTCGATCCGCAGGTCATCAAAAACCAAACCGAAGCTACTCTCGCCTGCTGGGACATCGACGCGGTGAAGATCGGCATGCTGGGTACCGTCCCAGCTATCGACGCCACCGCAGAAATCCTCTCCCAGAACAACTTCCCGCATGTGGTGGTAGATCCCGTACTCATCTGCAAGGGTCAGGAGGCAGGGGCCGCCCTCGACATCGACAATGCACTTCGGGAGAAGATTCTTCCCCTCGCCACCGTCCTCACACCCAACCTCTTTGAAACTGAAACCCTCTCCGGTATGGAGAACATCAGTACCGTGGAGGAACTCACGGAAGCCGCCAAACGCATCGCCGATTCCGGCGCCAAGGCAGTACTCGTAAAGGGCGGCGCTAACCTGCCCGGGGACAATGCCGTAGACGTCCTCTGGGATGGGCACGAAGCCACCGTCTATTCCGCCCCCAAAGTGGGTGACCTGCGAGTCTCCGGCGCCGGCGACAGCCTGGCCGCCGCCCTTACCGCAGAACTAGCCAAGGGCAAGGACCTCCATGCCGCTGTGAGGGCGGCGAAGGACTTCGTCACCCACGGTATTGCCCAGTTACTGGACGCTGGAACTCCCTTCGGGGTCGTTTGGCAGAGCTAAGAGCACGTCACCAACACACAGGTAGCGGGGTGGACCAGCACTATCTGGTCCACCCCGCTACTTTGGCGCCGTAGCTGCACCTCCGACTAGTGCTTCGGCGGACAGCCCGGAGTGTGCGCCAGGGCATCGTTATACTGTGTACGCACACCACCAATGTACTTCGGGCGGGTCCGCGCAGCCGTCAGCGAAGCTTCCCCCACCTGATTATGGGTCAACCGCACCGGCACCGCGACAGCACGCAGATGCATTCCAATGAGCGTAGCGCCAATATCCAGGCCTGCATCTGCCCGCATAGATTCCACCACCATAGGATGGTCAAAAGTCTGGTAGGCGGCAGTCGCGAAAGAGCCCCCCGCGGTGGGAACGGGGCGGGCGTTCACTTCTTCAGCCCACCAACGGCCCACCATCGCCTCCCGCTCCACAACGAGTGCCCGGTTCAAGTGCTCGCAGCACTGGGCAGCTAGATGGATCCCGCGCGGTAGCAGTACGTCCACCAAAGCGTCGACCACTGCCTGCCCCACAACCGGGCTGGGCTCTGCGCCAATGTCATGGCCGGTGATCTCTGACGAAGAACACCCCACCACGAAAAGCGACCCGGCAGAAAGTTCACTTTTGTCACATAATTCGGTGGCGGCATCCCGCACCTGTTGCTGGATCTGCTGCACTGAGAGCGCCATGCGCACTATCCTCCTTGGCTCTGTACCTCTCCTAGCTTAATCAGCAGCCTCACAAGACGAGCAGTGTTAGCGGTGATGATTAGCCACGACCACCTTCACCCCCACCACGCATGCCACCACGCCCAGCAACAAAAGAGCGTTCACGATCGAGAAAGACTCCACGCCCGTTGCCATGGAATAAACGAACGACGAGCACAATCCACTACTTTATAGAGCGGATGTCACGCCATTGCGTCGTCCTTGTTCTGCCAGTGCTTTCACTGGCGCACCAATCATGCGGTAGTCATACCAGCCCTGCACCTCTCGACCGCCCATATGCTGGTAAACGTCAATAGCTGCCTGATTCCAGGTCAACACCGTCCATTCCAATCGGCCCCAGTTATTCTCCTCCATGATCAAGGCCAAACGCTGGAACAGGAGCGACGCATAGCCCTTTCCGCGGGCAGACGGCCGAATGTACAAGTCCTCCAGGTGAATGCCGTACACGCCCTCCCAGGTGGAGTATGTGGTGAACCAGAGTGCCATCCCCTGCACACCGTCCTCATCCACGATAAGCTCTGCCCACGCCTGCGGGTCGTCTCCGAACATTGTTTCCACAATTTGGGCGGGCGAGGTTTTCACCTCTGCAGGAGCTTTCTCGAACTCCGCTAGAGCACAAATGAGCTCATAGATAACGGCGGCGTCATCCACAGTGGCCCGCCGAATAATGGGGAGGGTCATCCTGTATTAACGCTTCCGATAGAGAGATTTACGCTGGTAGACCGGTTCAGAGGTCACCAGAACTCCGAGATTTCGGAAGATGCCGGTGTCCACTGACCCCAGGATAGTGGTGGTGTGTACATCGCACCCTCGGAGCGCATGAATCTGTGCCAACGCCCGGCGCGCATACTCGTCCGTGTTGGCGGACACAGACAGCGCAATAAGAACCTCATCAGTGTGGAGTCGAGGGTTCCGCGATCCCAAATGTTGCGTCTTTAGGGTCTGGATAGGCTCAATCGATTCACGCGCCAGTAGTTCTACCTCGTGGGGGATTCCCGCCAAGTATTTTAGGGCATTAAGCAGCAGTGCTGAGGAGCATCCCAACAGAGGGCTCGTCTTGCCGGTGATGATGGTACCGTCGGCCAGCTGAATAGCGGCTGCCGGCGCCCCGGTTGTGGCTGCAACCTCCAGCGCAGGGGTGACGACAGCACGGTCCTCCGTGCTCAGCTTCATCTTGCTCATGAGCAGGGCGATGCGCTCCGATTGGGTGGGTTCAAGCTCCTGCTGCTTTTCGTACACTTGCGCCTGGTAGAAGCGGCGAATGATCTCCTGCCGGGCAGCTTCTCTGCAGACCTCGTCATCACTGATGCAGTAACCAGCCATGTTGACCCCCATATCGGTGGGCGACTGATAGGGGGAGGCCCCCATCACTCCCTCCAATAGCTGTTTGAGGACGGGGAAAACATCAGCGTCACGGTTGTAGGACACCACCTGTTCCCCATAAGTGGCCAGGTGGAAGGGATCGATAATATTGGCGTCTTCCAGGTCTGCAGTGGCAGCTTCGTAGGCCACGTTCACCGGGTGGTCGAGGGGAAGGTTCCAGATGGGGAAGGTTTCGAATTTGGCGTAGCCAGACTTCATCCCTTGCTGGTTCTCTGCATAGATCTGCGAAAGGCAGACGGCCATTTTGCCGGAGCCGGGTCCGGGTGCGGTCACCACCACAACGTCGCGGGTGGTCTCGACATACTCGTTCTTTCCGTAGCCTTCGTCAGAGAGAATTCGACTGATCTTATTGGGGTAGCCGGCGATGGGGTAGTGGCGGGCAACGGTGATTCCCATACGGTCGAGCTTGCGATGGAACTCTTGAGCCTGGGGGTTGTCGTCATTCCAGCGTGTGATGACAACGTTGTCGACGAGGAAACCGCGCGACCGAAACACATCGATCAGACGGAGCACATCCTCCTCGTAGGAAATGCCAAGATCCGCGCGTACTTTGTTGCGGATGAGGTCTTCCGCATTCAGCACCACAAGAATCTCCATCTCGCTCTTCATGGACTCCAACATGAGAATCTTGTTGTCGGGTGTAAACCCGGGGAGGACACGCGAGGCGTGCATATCGTCGAAGAGTTTTCCACCCATTTCCAGGTAGAGGCGTCCACCGAATTGGGCCCGTCGTTCCTTAATGTGGCGTGACTGCAGGTCAATGTACTTCTGGCGGTCGAAACCAACAGCGTTCATACTGACGTGTCCTTCTTCGGTTGTAAGATTCGAGATGTCTTCCCCCGCTATTGTTGCACACGCCCTTCGGATGACTGGAACGAATCAGCCGAGGTCCGCTCTCCAGACTCCCCAACAACGCCGTCACCCGAGTCTGCGGATACATCGTCATCATCGGCGGACGGCATCTCGTCACTGTAAAAATCATCACAGAACTCGCCGGGTTCCGAACCGGTGGGCACCTCCCCCATCGAGCCACCACCCTCGGGGATATTACCCACAGTCACGGCCGGGTCCTCGTCCCCTTCCTTGCTGTACAGCATGCCGAGCTGGTGTTCTTCGGCGACTGGACCAATATCGCCGTCCTTCACACGCCCTACGAAACCAAAGATCTCTTGCTTCACCACAGGCGCCAAGAAGTAGAGCCCGAGCAGATTGGGAACAGCCATGAGGAAAAGCATCGCGTCGGAAAAGTTGACGATAGGGTCGAGGGACGTCGTCGCCCCCACCACAATGAGCAGGATGAAAACAACATTGTAGATTTTCTCCGCTTTACGCGAACCCCCGAAAAGGAACCCCACTGCCTTACACCCATAGAAGGAGTAAGAGAGCATGGTCGAGAAGGCAAAGAGAGCAACCGCGATAGCCAGTACATAGGAGAGCCACGGGGCAACAGTTTCCCATGCCCCCGAAGTGAGGGCAACGCCCTCTACCCCCGGCTCAGGATTCTGCCACACCCCCGTGATAACAACCGTTAGGGCGGTGATGGAACACACTAGCACCGAGTCTACAAAAGGCTCCCACATGGCGACGAACCCTTGTGAAGCCGGACGCCGGGTTTTCACCGCGGAGTGTGCAATGCCAGCTGTTCCGACACCCGCCGCGTTGGAGAAGGCAGCCCGCCGGAAACCGATAATCATGGCTCCGAATACGCCGCCAGCAGCGCCCTTTCCGGTGAATGCCCCATCCACGATAGCGGTGACAGCGGCAGGCAACTGCTCAATATTGACACCGATAACGACCAGGCAGGTCAGTACGTAGACAGCCGCCATAATGGGGACAATGCGGGAGGTGTAGTTACCGATTTTGGTGATTCCTCCCAAAATGACGAGTGCTACCAGACCCGCGATCGCGATGCCGATGGCCCAGCGGTAGGGTTCCAAAACTCCACCTGAGACCGAGACGATCTGCGAGGTGGCCTGGTTCGCCTGGAACATATTGCCGGCGCCAGTCATACCGAAGATGGTCGTGACGGCAAACGCCACCGACAGGACTTTGCCCAGGGTGGCGTGGCCCTGCTGTTTGAGACCATCCCGTAGGTAGTACATAGGGCCACCGTCGGTTGTGCCATCCTCTCGCACAATGCGGAACTTCGAGCCGAGCGTTGCTTCTGCCATCTTTACGGACATGCCGAGCAAGCCTGCCACGGCAATCCACAGCGCGGCGCCGGGCCCACCCACTGTGATAGCGATCGCGACGCCGGCAATATTGCCGAGCCCGACAGTGCCGGAAAGCTCGGTGGCGAGGGCCTGGAACGAAGTGACTTCACCGGGGTCCGTCTCCCGCGCAAAGCGGCCTCGGATGAGATGGTAGGAAAGCTTTTGGGAGTGGGGGCGGAGCTGTTGGACACCCAGGTAGAGCGTGAAGAAGAGGGATCCAGCGAGTAGCCAGACGAGGATGATCGGGAGAGAGTTCTCCCCGATGGGGATGTCGAAGAAGACGACGGAGGAGACGGCATCCGCGATGGGCGACATCACCGTTTCTATAGCATCATTGACGGGACTAGCTGCGAGAATCATAAGGTTAAGGTCGTCCTTGCACGGGGAAAAGTCTTTTTTCAGCGTATCGTAGGCACTATTTTGTGGACAACATGCTGGGGAGAATCGCTGCGCCGCATACTTCTACCACCGGCTTCCCTAAAATATTCTGTACACAAACGAAAAGCTCGGTTCCGAAAGGAACCGAGCTTTTCTTCTTAGTAGCGGGGGCAGGATTCGAACCTACGACCTCTGGGTTATGAGCCCAGCGAGCTACCGAGCTGCTCCACCCCGCGATGTTGCACGTTTAACGTTAGTTCACCGTGGGGCCAGGAAGCAAATCGGTAATTCTGCAGGTTACATCATGACGTGATAGTCAACATCGTTAACACGAAATAACCAGATTCCTGCGAAATAGGTGCCGCTGCTACTTATCTGCGCTCTGATAGTCCTGCACGGCACGGTCCAGATTCTGCAGCGCTTCACCGAAGCGCCCCATATCTCCCGAGGCCTGCGCCTGCTTGAGAGCAGCGAGTGCCTCACTGAGCTTCGCAGCAGCTTCATCGCGTGTCATCCTACCGGGAGCAGGATTCTTCGCTATCGGCGGGGCGGTACCGTCACCTTCTAGACCTTCTGGCTGCTCCACCAGGGAGCCATCCAGACCCACTTGCTCAAGCGCCTCAGACAGGGAGCGCCCGTATCCCATGCGATTATTGAACATCACCATCACACGAATGAGTTTCGGGTAGGCAGACTCCTGTCCCTTCCGCTGAGCGTAGAGAGGCTCCACGTACAGCACCCCCCCGTCGCCGATGGGCAAGGTCAGCAGATTGCCGTAGATGATGGTATTAGCACCTTCCAACTGCAGCTTCTCCGTCTGATAGCCACCGGCGGAGGTCATGCGGTCAAGGGCATTCTTGGGACCCTGCGTCGTGGTGTTGGTGGGCCACTGACGGATGGTGATGTGGCCGTAGTTATCCGGATCGGACGACACGGAGATCTGCGAAGAAAGGAACTCACGCTGATTCCACAACATGGGGGTGGTCAGCTGGAAGCTGGGACGCCCAGTGCGTGGGTCGGCGGAAACCACATAGTAGGGAGGCTGATCGAAAAGACCGCGGGCGGCCGCGTTCTCGGATGCCTCATTCTCGGAGATAGTGGGCTCGTTCGGGACCTGCCAGTAGGACCCGCCAGTGTAGAAGCCAAGCGGATTGGTCACATGGTAACGAGAGAGGATTTCTCGCTGGGCTTTGAACATATCCTCCGGGTAGCGGATGTGCTGACGCAGCTGTTCCGACATGTCAGACTTTGGCTTCACCAAACCCGGGAAAACACGCTTCCACGCCTTCAGCACCGGATCCTTCTCATCGAAGGTGTAGAGCTGCACGGAGCCATCGTAGGAATCCACCACTGCTTTAACCGAGTTACGAATGTAGGACACCTGCTTCATTGTCGGGGACCAATCACGACGCGACGTCTGCGAGTCGGTGGTCACCTCGCCCAGATTGACCTTCTGTGAGTAGGGCAAAGAATCCAGGGTGGTGTAGGCGTCCACGATCCACTTGATATGGCCATCAATGACAGCGGGATAAGCGGAGGTGTCGGCGGTGAGCCAAGGAGCCACCGCTTCCACGCGTGCCCGCGGGTCACGGTTCAACAGAATCTTGCTGTCTCCACCGATGAGTGTGGAAAGGATGAAGTTCAGCTCCCGATATTCGATGGCATAGGCCAACCGGTTACCCACGCTGCCCACATGGACGCCACCTGCACCCTGGTAGGTGTAGTTGGATCCATCCACGTCGTATTCCTGCGACTCTCCGGCTGTCTTCACGATGGCGTAGTCCGGGTTCTGCTTAGCGATGAGCGGACCGTAGTAGACGCGAGGTTCACGCAGTTCAAGTTGCGCAGTGTCGCTGGGGACGGGGCTGCGCTGTGCGCCATTGGCGGTGGCCTTCTCACGCGCTTGCTTCGCTGCTAGGGACTGCAAGTCGTAGACCTCGTACTTGGGGTTGCCGCCGCGGTCTCCCGCATCGGTGACAATAGCGTCAACAGTATTCGCGGGGGCCATCACAATGCCATTGCCATGGGTGTAGACGGTGTGACGGTTGATCCAGTCCGTCTGGTTACCAGTGAGAGCACTGGGATTGATTTCGCGAACTGCCACCACATAGTCGCGTAGCTGTCCATCGACCTGGTAGCGGTCAATAGAGAGAGTCTGCGGGAATCCGTAGAAAGACCGCAGCTGCTTGGACTGAGTAAACGCAGGCGACAGCACGTTCGGGTCGAGTAGCCGGATATTGGCAAGCGTTGAGGCAACACCTTTGCCACCCGGCTGTGGAACCGGAGCACTTTCCTTACCGAAGTTCGGCATCACCGTAAGGTTGTTATCCCCCAGGTTGTAGGCGAAACGGGTGGCCTGAATATTGCGTTCGATGAATTCCGCTTCTTTGTTGGCCTTGTTGGGTTTCACCGACAGCTGCTCCACCGCCCACGGCAAAATGCTGCCCACAGCAACGCCACCGATAAGCATGATGGCTGTTGCCAGTGCGGGGATACGCAGATCCCTAATAACGAAGCTGGTGAAGAACGCCACCGCACAGAACACGGCAATGACGGTGAGCAACAGCTTTGCCGACATGAGAACATTCGCAGACGTAAAGCCCGCACCGGTGATGGTCTGGTCTTTGAAGTTAATATCACCAGACAGTAACTCGTAGCGGTCAAGCCAGTAGCGTACACCCACCAGCAGGATGAGGATGCCGCCGAGGATGGCGATCTGTTGACGTGCTTTCTGTGCCAACACCACGCTGCCACGCTGCTTGCCCTGCCGCGGACGCAGTTCCAGCGAACCCTGGAAGTAGTGCAGGAAAATGTTGAGGATAACGCCAATAGCCACCAACGACACCAGCCATGTCACCAGTATGTTGAGGAAAGGTAGTTGGAAGGCGTAGAAGCCCAAATCGCGCCCAAACTGGGGGTCATTAACACCGAACGACTGAGCATTGAAAAAGACGCTGACCTGCTGCCACTTCATCTGTGCAGAAAAACCAAAGAAGATGCCCAACACTGCCGCGATAACGGAGAAAACGGGCTTGTGCTTACCCGAACCCATGCGTCGGTAAGAATCCAGCACGGGGTTAGGACGAGCCGGTGTCGTCGGTTTAGTCCGGTGGGCAAGCTCCATACACAGGTAAAGGATGACTGCCGAGAGTGCTCCGAAGATGAGGAAAAGCCCCAGACGGGTTCCCAGGATCGTTCCGAAAACACCGCCCTTAGCCAGGGAGTCGAACCACAGCCAGCCGGTGTACACACTGACCAGCGGGGGAACGATCACAAAGATACCGATAAGCACTGCCACCACAATGCCGACGGTCCTCAGCTGCTTCTTCTGCTTAGGGTTCAGAGGCTGCCGCTGGCGCGGTTGTGGAGGGCGCCGCTGCGGCTGCTGGAAACCACCAAAGCCGGGGAAGTTAAAGGCCATTACGTCTCCTCAAGACAACAACAATGCCTTAAGGATACGGGAAAAACAGGGTTCTGGCAGGAGTGCTACTGGCTGGCCTGGCAGCTCGGGGCAGGTTTACCGGCGCGCACCAACGCCAACGCATCAAGCGCACTCTGCAGGTTCGTCACCCGAATAAGCGTCAGCCCCTTCGGTACATCCGTCAGGGCTTCCCGACAATTCTGTGCAGGTACCAGGAAATAGCGGGCCCCAGCAGCACGAGCTCCCGCCAGCTTGTGGGTAATTCCACCAATAGGCCCCACCGTCCCGTCATAGTCCATGGTGCCAGTACCGGCGATGAACTTCCCACCAGTAAGAGAACCGGGGCTCAGCTTGTCGATAATCGCCAAGGTGAAGATAAGACCCGCGGAGGGACCACCCACATCCGCCAAGTTGATGTGCACTTGCACCTTGCCGGAAGGGGCACTGTAAATACCCACTCCCAACAGACCCCGATCCACAACATCGGGAGCACCACTCATCAGTGTGATGGGAAAAGTGAGGGGTTGACCATGCCGCAGCACCGACACCTGCACCGTCTGCCCCGCTGTGGTTCCTCGCAGCGCCGCATGCACATCCGTCGCCAGCGTGGTGACTTTGCCATTCACTGCCACAATCTGGTCTCCCGCCTGCAGCTTTCCTACTGCGGGACCCTTTTTCACCACTCTCCCCACATAGGTGGAGACCGGCAGGTGCAGATAGTGCAACGCAGCTGTGGCGGCGGCGTTCTCTGACTGCGTCATCTCCGCCGCTTGTTCCTGCTGCACCTGCTCCTGGCTCACCCCCGGAGGGTAAATAGCCGAGAGCGGCACCAGATTCCATTCCTTATGGAGACCAATCCGCACCATCTCGAAGAAATTCATACCCGACAGCACGTTCACCGTCGTCATGTTGAGGTGGCCATCGACCTGATCAAGCGGGGCACCCGTAATGTCAATAACCGGCACCAGCTTGCCCTTCCCGCCGGCCGCAGATGTGCTGCTAGTGGACCCACCACCCTCCCTTGGATTACTCGGGACACGAATATACCCCAAGGTGTTGAAGGTAGGGCCCGGCCCCATTGCCGCCACCGGCATCTTCACGAGCGTACCGAGCGCGAGAAACGCCAGCAGAAGGACGGTGATAATAACGGCTGACTTGGTCTTCGGTTTCACGATTGTCAGCCTACCGTGCGGTACCGTCCTCCCCCACCTACCGTGGCAGAACTGCCTCCGCGAGAAAACCCCCATCCCCCCGTGACACCCACGATAGCAATTTCGTGCCCTCACTCCTCGAGCCCGGTACCCTGAAGATATGAGCGACAAGAACGACACTCCCACTGGTGGTTCCAATGCCAACGACCCACGCGGTAATGGCGACAATAACGACCCCATGGAATTTCTCCGCCGACTGCTAGGAGGCAAGCCCGGGGACGGCTCCGCCGGCGCCAACTCTGGTACGCCCGGCAATGGAGGAGCGTCTGGCAGCTTCAACCTTAACAACCTCGGAGGGTTCAGCTTCGGCTTCGGCCCCAACCCCGGTTCGTCCGCTGCTGACGGGGACACGCACTCCGCCGATGCCGCCGGCAACCAGGGCCGCGAAGGTGGTTTCATGTTCATGATGCAGCAGATGGGAGACTTCATCTCCGGCATCAGTAGCTCCTTCGGCAGAGGTCAGGACGGCGCCATCAATACTACAGCCGCTCGCAATGCCGCTATCCGCGCACTAGGTGCGGACCCCACCGTGCGTGATGGTCAACGCCGTGCTGTGGAGGACTCGGTGCAGCTCGCAGACCTGTGGTTGAACGAAGTGACCACCCTGCCATCCGGGGTGTCTCACGTCGAAACCTGGATTCCCCGTACCTGGGTGGAGAATTCTCTTCCCACCTGGGGGCGCCTCCTCTCCCCCGTGGTGGCACGAATGAACACCGCCGGCTTAGAGGGGCTCCCCGGCGACATTTCAGAGCAGATTGGGCAGTTCGCCGAAAGCATGGGGGGCATCATGAACATCATGAACGCCATCACCAGCTACATGTTCGGAACCCAACTTGGTGGCGCACTCGCCACCCTCTCCCAACAGATCACCTGCTCCTCCGAGATGGGTATCCCCCTGGACTCTGCTGGTACCGCCGCACTACTGCCGAACACTATCGCGCAGCTATCGGAGGACCTCGAACTTCCGCAGCGCGACGTCCTAGTCTTCCTCGCTGCCCGAGAAGCCGCCTACCAGCGGCTGTGGACGCACGTACCGTGGCTTGCCCCGCGCCTTTTGGGGGCCATCCAAGACCACGCCAATGGCATCGTGGTGGACTACTCCAACATCGAATCCGCCACGCATGAGATGGGCCTCGACCCTGAAGCACTCTCGGATCCGGAGAAACTGCAGGAAGCCATGAGCCAGATGCAGACCATCGAGCTCACCCCGGAAATTCACTACACCCACGAGAAAGCACTGCAGCGCCTCGAGACAATGCTTGCCCTCATCGAAGGGTGGGTCGACGTCGTAGTGCAGAACGCCATTGGGGACCGCATCCCCTCCACTCCCGCCTTGGCAGAGATGTGGCGGCGGCGGCGCGCCACCGCCAGCCAAGCAGAGGACGCACTCAAAGCCCATGCAGGGCTGGAATTGCGGCCACGCCGGGTGCGTGACGCCGTCACCCTATGGACTCGTATCACTGACGCCTGCGGGATGGAGAAGCGTGACGGCTGTTGGGCACACCCGGATTTGCTGCCGCGCGCCAGCGACCTCGATAACCCGGCCGCCTGTATCGACCGGCTGCTGGATGACAGCACCGACTCCTTCGAGGCGGATCTTGCCAAGCTGGAAGAGGAACTTCTCGGTGGAGACGACGGCGACAGCGACAACGGTGACACTACTCCCCGGCAGTAGCCCACAAGCGGCGCACAGACACTACTGCAGTTCGTAGCGGGAGGCCGCCTCGAGGTAGCCGCGTGCCCGCTCCGTCTTCGGGTAAAACGCCACCGCCTGCCAGAAGGCCTCGGTGTGCCCACCCGGTACCGTCAAGTGGCACAGTTCGTGGACGATCACATAGTCCAACACGTAGCGTGGCATGGTCGCTAACGCCGGATGCAGCCGGATAGTGCGTGTGCGATAGCTACAGCTTCCCCAGCGGGACGTGACGTCGCGACTCCACTCGACGGCTGCTGGTTGTGCCTTACCAGCGCAGTAGCGTTCGTCTAGCTGGTGCACATAAGCGGCGAGTTCTGCACCATTCATTGTTTGCTGGGCATGCTTACGACGCTGCTGTTTACGCAGTTTCTCCACCATACTTGCCACCGCGCGTTCTTCCGCTTGTGCGCTCAGGCGTTCCGGCACCATGACGATCACCCGGTCGCCTTCAGTGCGGCCTGCAATGGTTTTGCGGCGACGGCTGGAGCGGCGGATCTCCACCTGTTGGGGAAAGGCCAGCTCATCAGGGTGGGTCATCTTTTCTGGAGACTTTTCTGGAGACACCTCATTTCCCTCACAAAGGTGGCTTTTACCTGGGATGTTAGGGAAAGGGCTGGTGTCGTGCATATCTCGAATGTACCGGGTAGCTTCCCTATCAGTGCAGTTGCCCTGCAATCATGTCGCTATGAGCATCCCCTTTGGCCCTCAGCTGCACCCCTACCTCACCGTTATCCAGTGTGCGCAACGCACACTTCAGGTGGGGCTTGTTCCCCAGGAAGCGGTACTGGTGACCGTCCCGGAAGAGTACCAACCGGAGGATGTGCAGTGGCTGCTGACACGCTGTGACGGTTCCCGGAACATGGATGAGCTGGTACGGCTATTTGGAACGGGACGGAACAAGGTGATGAGTCCCACTCATGTTACCCAGCTATTGAGGGAACTGGAGCGACTGGGGGTAGCGCATTTAGGTGAGACGAAGCACCGCCCCGCGATTCCTCGCATTTGTGTGTACGGTAAGGGCCAGTTGGCGACCCAGCTGCGACGTCTGCTGGCATTCGAGGATGTGCAGATGGTGGAGGAACGGGAGGCATGTACGCGGCAATGCACACTGGCGGTGTTGGCGGGCTCGATCGTTCCCGACCCGGTGGTGGTACGGGAGTTAATGGAGCGAAAACAGCCGTTTTTGGTGTGCACATTGGTGGACAACCGTGGGGTGGTGGGGCCACTGGTGGCACCGGGTGGTTTAGCGCGCTCCGCTCTACAACAGCTGGCGGGGCAGCTGGCACAGGTCCCGTTGGCGACTGGACTGCCTGCGCAGGTGGCCGCGCAGTTGATGCGTCAGGAGGGCCGCGCATCGCATGCGACGGTCTTGGCTACTGCGGCATTTGCAGTCCCGTTGATTGTGCAGCGAACGCAGTTGGGGGCTGCGGAAAAAGTGCTTCCCTACTATCAGCGGATGGTGGTGGCACCGGACGCCCAGCTGGTGACGCTGGTTTCAGCGAGCTAGAGAGTCTGCCGGTATTGGGTTAGAGGCTATCGGCTACCAGGCGGAGGAGATCTTCCCCATAGGTCTGCAGTTTGGCCTGCCCGATTCCGTGGATGCCGGACAGTTCCCCCAGTTCACGCGGGCTGTGAAGGGCCACCTCGATGAGGGTGCGGTCCGTAAACACCACGAAAGCGGGTTTGCCGATCTCCGCAGCGGTGGCTTTACGCCAGGCCACTAGCGCTTCAAAAAGCTCCTGTTGCCGGTAGGACATCGCCTCTAGAGCCTCCCGTTTCCATTGCTTCGAGGAGGTTACTGCACCTGCATGGCCTACTGTTCCACTGCGCGATGCTGACGGGCGTTGGGGGTTTCCCGTGATACGGCGGGGGTCTGTCCGCTTCGGTGGATCGATACTGTCGAGGAATCGGCAGCGTTGACGGGCCTTGCCGCCGGCTCGCCGGGCTGCACCCCACGTGAGAGTCAGCTGATAGCGGGCACGGGTGATGGCCACGTAGAGTAGCCGTCGTTCCTCTTCAAGAGCATCGGCGGGGGCATTGTCGTCAAACACGTAGCGGATGGGTAGTGTTCCTTCCACCAGCCCAACAACATAGACAGTGTCCCATTCCAACCCTTTCGCCGCATGAATGGAGGCGAGGGTGACACCCCGTACGGTGGGCGGTTGACGGTTGTCTGCCCGATCCTGCAACTCCCGCAGCAAACCGTCAAGCGTCAGGGAAGGGGCGGCGTCCGTAATATCCTCCACAAGAGTGACTAGAGCAGTGAGGGCCTGCCAGCGCTCCCGCGCCTGCTGGCCAGTGGGTTCCTCCGACGTGAGCCCTAAACTTTGAAGACTTGCCCGCACCAGTGTGACTAGGTGGGGACCGACCATCTCTGCCGGTAGATCAGTGCGGGTACCCAATCGCATCAGCTGGCGGTAGGCCTGCTGGATCTCTGTACGCTGGAAGAACCCTTCTCCACCACGTACTTGGTAGGGGATATGGCGTTCCTCGAGTGCCTGCTCAAAGAGTGCGGACTGGGCGTTGGTGCGGTAAAGGATGGCGATGTTCTCCGGCAGCTGGCCGGCTACGATATCAGCGGCGATGGCAGTTGCCACCTCTTCTGCTTCTTGGAAGTCATCATCGAAGCGGAGGATCTGCGGTGCACTTCCTCGCTGTTGTTGCCCGCGGAGCTGCATACTGGGTTGGGATACGTCACCTTTGGCGTCCGCGATCACCTTATTGGCGCAGCTGACGATCTCTGGGGTGGAACGGTAGTCACGCACCAAGGTGACGAACGTGGCGTGCGGGAAGCGTCGGCGGAAGCTCACTAGGAACTCCGGGGAGGCACCGTTGAAGGAGTAGATGGTTTGGTTGGGGTCACCCACGACAGTGAGGTCATCCCGCTCCCCTAGCCACCCGTCGAGAAGACGTTGTTGCAAGGGGGTGACGTCTTGGTATTCGTCCACGACGAAGCTACGGTAGCTGGCGCGAAATTCTTCTGCGATGCCAGGGAATTCGTCGAGAGCGGCGCTCATATAGAGCAGCAGATCATTGAAATCGAGGAGCATGCCGTCGCTACGCCGCTTTAACTCCTCGTAGCGGGCCATCACCTGCGCCACTGTGGCGGCATCTGCAGGGGGCTCCCGGTGGAGTCGGGCTACGCCTGCCTGGTACGTTTCTGCGTCAAGCAGCTCGGATTTAGCCCAATCGATTTCGGTGAGAAAGTCCCGGATCGCTTCTTTACTAGAGTCCGCCCCACAGTGGTCGGCGGCTCGCGCTACCACGCCGAAGCGGTCACGGTCGATGATCGACCATGGCACGTCCCCCATCATCTGCGGCCAAAAATAGCGAAGCTGGCGCAGTGCGGCAGAGTGGAAGGTGGAGGCCTGGACCTGCTGTCCCCCAAACTGTCCAACCCCCATGTGGGTGAGGCGCTCCCGCATCTCTCCGGCTGCCCGTTTGGTGAATGTGACGGCGAGAATATGCCGAGGGTTGACCTGCCCGTCGTGGATGAGACGGCTAATACGGTGAGTGATGGTGCGGGTTTTTCCGGTGCCAGCGCCGGCCAGAATGCATACGGGACCACGCGGCGCAAGGACGGCGAGATGTTGTTCGTCATCCAGCTGCATGGTCGTTCTCCTTTCTCGCCAACATGTCTCAGTGTAGAGACCGACTGTGACATTTCTAGCCTGCAAAAGCTAGCAACAGACTATAAAACGTGGTTTTCTGGAGTTATGAGTACTGTTGAAGCCCCTGAGGCCCCGAAAAACCTTGAAGACATCACCATCTACTCCGCGGCATGGTGCCCCCACTGCCAGCGTCTCAAGAAGCTCCTGGGTGAGCTCGACATTCCTTTCCACAACGTGGATGTTGACGAATATGAAGATACAGACGCCGTAGCCGCGTTCGTGGAAAGCGTGAACGACGGAAATCGGATTATCCCCACCGTTCTTTTCTCCGATGGCACCACTATGACCAATCCGCGCGCCACCAAGGTCCGCGACAAGCTCAAAGAGCTAAAGGATAACGCCTAACATCGATAGGCTATGCTGCAGCTAAGGTACCCCGCAGCCCCTCTATGACCCTACCGGTCAGTGCTCGTCCCTGCCGGTCCCCGCTGCGCTTGTCCTACCCGACCAAACATGATGCCCCACCTGCAGGTGGGGCATCACTGTAGATTAGACAGCGCGTGTCATAGAAGGCAGCGCACGTTATCGGCAGTGGATCTCAGACGTCTTCGTGTAGGGTGCCCGGTGTAGCACGCACCTGAACAGGCTAGCCGATGACAATGGGGTTCGTGTTCTCCGTCATGATGGCGGGTTGAGTCATTCGCACGTAGAGCAACCGGTCCCCAATTTCCAGCGTGTCAACCCCTGGATTGTTAACGCGATAGAGCTTGCCGTGCCGCACCACACCCAGCACCAAATCTTTCAGGTGCCGTGGCGAACCACCCAGTTCAGATTCTTCCACCGGCCGTTCGGAAACAGAGAAGCCTTCCTCCGGGGACAGAAGATCCTCAGCAAGACTCACGACAGAGGGGGTGACGGTGGCGAGGCCGAGCAGACGACCAGTGGTTTCCGCGGAAACCACCACAGAATCAGCACCGGACTGCTCAATAAGGTGGGCGTTTTCAGATTCGCGGATAGAGGCGACAATGGTAGCCCGCGGGTTCAATTCGCGTGCCGATAGTGTGACGAGGACAGCTGTATCGTCTTTGTTCGTGGCGACGATAATCGATTTCGCACGGGGCGCCCCGGCAAGTTTGAGGACGTCCGCCTTCGTTCCGGAGCCATGTACAGTGACCAGCCCCTTTAAAGCGGCAAGGTCGAGGGCAGACTGGTCGGTATCGACAACGACAATGTCGCTGGGAGGAACATCGTCGGCTAGCATAGCAGCGACCGCGGACCGACCTTTGGTGCCATAGCCGACGACGACGGTGTGGTTACGCAAGGTGGACCTCCAGCGTTGGATTCGGAAGGCTTGGCGGGAACGTTCCGTGAGAGCCTGCAGCGTCGTTCCAATCATGACGATGAGGAAGAAGACGCGGAGAGGGGTAATGAGGATGACGTTCGCAAGTCGAGCTGATTGGGTGACAGGGGTGATATCACCGTAGCCAGTGGTGGTGAGAGTGACAGTGGCGTAGTAGATACAATCCACCAGAGTCATACCGTTGGCTGGGTCATTATTGTCCTGGTAGCCAGACCGTTCAGCGTAGGTAATAATAACGGCCAGAATGAGGGCGCCAATGGCCCAGAGGACACGGACGGCGATCTGTCGCCAAGGGCTGGATTCGAGGAGTGGTACCCGTACGACACCAACGAGGGCGTAGTCTGGGCGGTTATCGAGGCGGGATTCTGGAGAGATGAGACTGCGCAGACTCTTCCCGATCCGACGGCTCACTGCCACGGGATCCTCCTTCCTCGGCAGCTGTGTGGCGGCAGGTTCACGAGAGACTCGGGACCCGTCACCCTTTTCCAGTATGGCAGGTGCGGCGCGGGGGCGCCTATGGCTGAACTCTAGCCGTTGCCAGCGATTCCTTCCACTGAATCGCCAGTGGATGTGGTGAGGTCATCGATGAGTCGCTCCAACTCGACCGAGTCGGCGAGCTCATCTAGCCAAAGAGTGTAGTCGTGCGCAACATAGTAGAACGCGGCACGGATGTTCTCTAACGGTAGAGCAGGTTGACCGTGTTCGGCTCGCTGTACATTGATAATGCGGTGAAAGGCAATACGGTAGGTGGCAAGCTGTAGTGCTTTGGTGGTGCGGTCGCGGGCAGTACGAGGGATAGTGCCTGTCTTCCAGTCCACCACCGTGTAGTGGTCGGCGTCGTCGCGGAATACGGCATCGATGCGGCCATTAATGACGACGCTACCGAGGGAGACGTCGAACGGCACTTCCACCATGGACGTGGTGCGTTCCGCCCAGCTGGAGGCGGCGAAGGTATCTTTGAGACGCGTCAACGACACTGGTTCGGCAATGTCGTCGCGCGCATCCATAATGTCCTCGAGGTCGACCAGGGAGCCAAGGTCACCCGAAAGATGGTGCTCCACCCACGTGTGGAAGTCGGTGCCGCGACGGGCATAACGATTGGGTTTAAAGGGAATGGGACGGCGGAGACGGCGAGCGAAATCCTCTGGATCTTCCCGTAGCGCCACGATTTGGCTAGCCGTCAGCCGGGTAGGAAGGGTGACGGTGCGGGCTGTTGGATCGTCTCCTGCTTGCTGACGCAGGTATTCGGCGAGGAGAACGTCGGTGTCTTGGGAGAGTGCCCACTCGGCATCGGATGCGGGAGGTGGGCTGGTGTGCTCGCTCCCTTCGCTGGCCTGCGCGCTCTCGACTGCCTGCTGGAGAGCGGCGTGTACCTGGCGAATGTGAGGGCTGTCGGCGAGATGGTCGACGGGCCAGGTAGCGCGGGCGTTACGGGCGGCGAGGGGGTGGAAGGCTGGGTCGGGAACGAGCTCTCCTTTCGGAGTGGTGATGCAGTTCGCTGGCGCGGCAGCCCAGTAGGGGTGGATGGTGATAGTCCCCCCGTGGTGGGTGGTGACGACGTGTGGCGGGGTGGGTTCTGTCTGGTCGTCATAGCTGACTAGGGGGAAAATGTCGGCGTCCGCACCGTGGTCGACGGCCATGGTTTCGGCCCACTGGTAGGCGTCGCGAAGATACTCGGAGGGTTCATGAAAGGTGATGTCGTGGTACGACCAGCCATGTCCAGTGAGCAACAGGGAGCGTTCAGTACGGGTAACACCGACGTACATGAGGCGAAGTTTCTCCTCCAGCTCTATGGCTTTGAGTTCGGTGAGGTGCTCGGTGAGCTGTTGCCAGTATTCGCTGCGGTCGTTGGCGTCTGCTGCGATAAAAGTGGGCATACCAGAAGGGAGTTCAGCTCCGGGGAGCAGTACAGCAGTGTCCCCACGGAGGTTAGCGGGGAGCTCAGCGGCGGTTTTCACCCAGTTGGTGCGGCTGCGGGCGGGTGGAAATTCACGCTGGGAGAGGTTCGGGATGGCGACACATTCCCATTCCAGTCCTTTCGCCCCAAAGATGGTGATGATTTGGACGCAGTTGCGGCGAACGGTGACGGTACCGGGAGCGAGACCGCCTTCGGATTCAGCAGCTTGTTGGAGGTATGCAAGTAGGGCGCCAAGGCTGGGATTGGCGCCGCGGCAGAAGGAGGCGACGGCATCGGCGAAGGCATCGAGGTGGTGGCGTCCAGTAAGGTGCCCAGCTCCGGGATCGAGGCGAGCTTCGGCTTCAACGTCTACTCCAATAATGCGCTCGACTTCCGCAATCAGTTCGGGAAGTGGTTGGCCGAGGCGTTTGCGAAGGTGCCGGACGTCGGCACGGAGCTGCTGAAGCCGGGCGTATCCGGCAAGTGAGTAGCGGTCTGCCGGACCGGGGTCGTCAATGGCATCGGCGAGCCCTACTTGGGCGGCGGCATCCTGCGGGAGTGCGTCCTGCAACATGGCAAGCAGATTATCGAGCGTGGTGGGGTCGGTGTCTTCAGCGGGGTCGAGATCTCCGCGGAGTTCGCGGGCACGTCCCCAGAGGGCGCGGAGGTCACTGGCACCGAGATTGAGGCGGGGACCGGTGAGTATGCGGAGGGCGGCGCCACCGTCGAGGGGGTCCGCAATGATGCGGAGCATGGCCCACACATCTTGTACCTCGGGGATGGAGAGGAGACCGCCAATGTTGACGATTTCGGCAGGGACGCCTGCTGCTTCGAGTGCTTGCGCCATGGGGAGGGAGTCTCGGTTGCGGGTGACGAGTACGGCACTAGTGGGTGGTAGTTCTCCGCGTGCAGCGGCCGCATCGAATTGGCTACGGAAGTAGCGGGCGATCCAGGTGTATTCGTCTTCGGCACTGCCGAAATAGCGGCAGTGGATGTCGGCTTCTGCTGCGTGGGGTGCAGGCCGTAGGTCGGGGACGACGATGGCGTTGCGGGTGGCAGCGCTGAGCCGGTGAGTGTAGGTGCTTGCCAGGCTGAGGATGTCGCCGGGGTTGCGCCAGCTGGTGAGGAGATAGCTGACGGGGGCGGGCTGTGCGGTGGGGGTGTCGGTGGTGACGGCTGGGAAATCGGTGCGGAAATGGGCCAGGTTGGTGGCGGAGGCGCCGCGCCATCCGTAGATGGATTGCATAGGGTCGCCAACTGCAGTGACGCTGAGAGTGGGGTCTTGGCCGTTTCCGAATAGAGAGCGGAGGAAGACGCGCTGCGCATAGCCGGTGTCTTGGTATTCGTCGAGGAGGACTACCCGGTAGCGGGCGCGTTCAGAGTGGCCGACCTGCGGATGGGTGAGGGCGAGTTCGGCGGCGTAGGCCATTTGTTGGCCGAAGTCGAGGTAGCCCATCTCGCGCATACGGTTATCGAAGAGATCGATGAGGTCGAGTAGCTGGTCTCGGTAGTCGCACACGCTGAGGAAGTCGCGCATGTCTTTGGAGAGGTCGGAGCGAGCTCGCTTCGCTTTGGGAAGATCGGTGAGGCCTTCACGAAGGCAACGGTTTTCGGCGCGAACCGTGGCGGAGTCCACCATATGGTTGGCCATTTCTCCGCGGAGACCAAGCAGGTCGTTGACGACGCTGGAGGTGGTTCGTTCGACGGCGAAGGGATGCGGCCACTGGGAAACCAGGCGGACGGCTTCTTCGGAGAGTTCAGCGGCGTTGACGATAGTGGCGGTGGTTTCCACGGGAAGGAGAAGCCCGTAGCTGCGCAGAATCGTGCCAGCGTAGGAGTCGTAGGTGGCGGTGTTCGGGTCACTGGTGTGGATGGCGTGGCGGATCTGGTCTGCTTCGGGGCCGGTGAAGTCGGGGCTGGCGGCGAGCCGTTGGAGCCGCTGGCGGATACGTTGTCCGAGCTGCTGCGCGGCTTTTCGAGTAAAGGTGAGTCCGAGGATCTGGTCGGGACGCACGTAGCCGTTGGCGACAAGCCACACTACTCGAGCCGCCATCGTCTCGGTTTTTCCTGCTCCTGCGCCGGCGATGACGAGGAGGGGGCCAGGAGGAGCGGAGATGACATCAGCTTGCTCGTCGGTGGGGGAGAATTTCTGGCCGAGGAGGCGGGCGATATCAGCGGGTGTGTAGCGCATCCTAGGCCTTTCTAGTGAGGACGGATTGGGACTGGAGGGGGCAGGACTCGCGCACTGCACACTGTGCACAGTGGTCATTACGGCAGGCCTGGAAGGTGGGCCCGCTGGTGGCACTGGCGGCGGTTTGGAGGGCGAGACGCCAAAGTTTCTGTTGTTCGGCATCGAAGCTGTGTTGTTCTCGTTCCCCCAGTGTGCCGCCGCGGGGTCGTAGATAGACCAGTTTGGCTTTGGCGACGGGGCCTTTGGTGGCGGAGACAGCGAGTTGGTAGAGCGCTAGCTGGGCATTGTCTGCGGTGGCGGCTTTGGAGGGGAGTGTCTTACCGGTTTTGAAGTCGACAATGACGTAGTGTCCGGCATCGGTACGCTCCAGCCGGTCAATACGGCCTTTGACGCGAACAGGTATAGTGCTGGCATCAACTGCGGCGAGATCAGCGGCGCTAATACCGTAGTCGGCCAGGTCTGCGGCGGTGAAGATATGGTCCACTCCCACTTCCAGCCCGTCGAGGGTGAACGTGGCGCTTTCGGTAGCGTTCCAGGTGGCGTAATTGGCGAGGGCTTCTTCGGCGCGAGTTTTTTCCTGGTCGGCGAGCCACGCTGCATCAATGCCAAGAGCTGGCCAGGATTCATCGAGGGCCGTGCGAAGATCCGCCTCCGCTACCCCACTGGCAGAAGCTTGAGTGAGGGCGTGGATGAGGGTGCCGAATTGAGCTGCCAGCCCGGGAGCAGTGTCACCCCCATTACGGCTCAGGAACCAGCGGAGGGGGCACTCTTGGAGAGTTTCGAAGGCAGAAGGGCTGAGAGTAACGGGGCGCGGTTCGAGAGGCGTCACAGATTGGGGGCTTGTATCGGAGGTGGCGTGAGGAGTGGTGAGAGTCCACAGAGGGTCGTCTGAGGTGATCCCGTCCACTCCCCACCAGTTGAGGGCTCCGGGAACGCCTGCTTGTGCGAGTCTGACCAGCTGGTGGAAGGCCTGCTGTTGGTAGCTATCCCACTCTTCCGGTGGAATGGTGGGGAAAGGGGCGGTAGCGCACACAATGGAGCGTAGTCGAGCAACCATGGTAGGCATCGATAGCACACAGGGGACGGTGGAGGTGATGGTGGGGAGGTTGGAGTCCTCGTCGGCGCGCAGGTGGGGAGGAACGATTACCTCGGCCACGTCTTCGAGAAAGCGGCTGGGGGTGAGTGTGTCGGCACCACCACCTGATACGGCGGTGAGGACGAGACTCCGGCGGGCGCGCGAGAGAGCGACGTAGAGGAGGCGACGTTCGTCGGCGAGCTGGGGAGCGCGTCGCGAGACAATGGGGTCGGGGGCGACTCCGGCGATGCGGTCAAGCAACTCGTTGAGCTTCAGTAAGGACCCGCGTACCGCGAGGGTGGGCCATTCATCTTCTTGGATGCCGGGCACGATGACGGTATCCCATTCTCGTCCTGCCGCCGAAGTGGCGGAGATGATGGTGACGGCATCGGTGGTGTGGAGGCTGCGAATACGGGGCAGGGAGGGGAGTTCTTGTTCGCGGATATAGCGCACAAAGCTGGCGACAGTACCGGTGGGGATGCGGTCGACGTAGTCGCTGGCTGCATCGAAGAGTGCCATCATGGCGTCCAGGTTACGGTCGGCTTGGGCTCCGGCAACTCCTCCGCGCAGGCTGGCTACTCGCCAGCTATCAGCGAGTCCGGTAGCATTCCAAGCTTCCCAGAGGACTTCTTCTACGGTGCCGTGGTGTTGGACGGCCCGCCAGGCAGCATCAACTACTGTGTGTACCTGTTGGAGAGGTTTGGACTCAAAATCGGTGAGGCCAGCTTCGATCGTGCTGAGCGGGATGTCCGAGGAGTGCTCGGCGTAATAGGTGTCGCGTGCGGTAGGCGAGAGAAGGAGAGTGAGGAGGAGACCGGAATCTCGGCGACCGCCTCGGGCGAGTTCAGTGCGACGCAGCCCGCGACGCAAGCTTCGTACGTCTGCGGGATCTGCGCGGCCGACTACACCGGTGAGGAGTTTTTCTGCAACGTCACTATCGCAGGCACCGGAGACCGCTTCGAGCACCGCCAGAATGCCATCTGCGGCGTACTGTTCGGTCAGAGGCAGGTCGGCAGCATCGGTGCGAAGGGGAACGCCAGCAGCTGCCAAAGCCCGGCGTAGAGAGGGCAGATGGGGCCCCACACTACGGCAGATGATTGCGATGTCGCTCCAGGGAACATTGTCGATGAGATGGGCTCGCCGCACCACGTCTGCCACAGTGGCTGCTTCCGCAGCAATACTTTCCGTGAGGTGGATCGTCGGGGCGGGTGCCGCGGTGCCGCTCCGGGCGGCGGTGAGCTCACGCCACTGTTGGCTGTTGTCGGGGAGGCGGCTGCCCGTCACTCGCACGACCTCTGCGTTGCGGGGGGTAAGCCGGTAGCTGGAGCTCAAGACGATACGGTGGCTGCTGCCTAGGGGGGCGAGGTTGTGGAAGTAGCTGGAGTCGGCTCCGCGGAAGCGGAATACCATCTGGTCGGGGTCTCCGGCCAGTACGGTGAGCTGTGCCCCGCCGCGGATGGTGTCAATGAGTTCCGCCATTTGGGGGTCGAGGTGGTGGGCGTCGTCAACGAGGAGTAGTTCGAGGCGCTGTCGTTCTCTCGCCAGGATGTCTGGGTGGGTGGCGAGCCCTTCTAGTACCGCGCCTACCAGTTCAGCGGCGTCGAGTGCCGGACTAATTTCCTCTTCTCGTGCTGCGCCCACACTGGCGCGGAGAAGTTGGATACGCTCAAAGTCGGTGGCGAACTGCCCGGCGGCAACCCACGCGGGTTCGCCGGCGTCCTCGCCGAGGGCGCGTAGTGCAGCTCCGTCTAATCCCCGTTCGGCGGCGCGGGAGATGAGGTCGCGGAGTTCGCGGGCGAAACCGACGGTAGTGAGGGCGGGGCGGATCCACTCCGGCCAGAGGTTGGTCTCATCTTCGGCGATGGTCTCGAGCATTTCTCGGTAGATCACATCTTTTTCTGCGCCGGTGAGGAGTTTCGGAGCTGGTGCACCTTCCGCTGCAGCAATGCGGGCAAGCAGGCTGTAGGCGTAGCTATGGACGGTGCGAATGAGGGGTTGCTGAGAAGCGAGACCGTCACTTCCCACCAGCTGGGTAGCAACTTCTTCAGAGAGTGTTGCGGCAGCTCGTTTCGACTGGGTGAGGAGAAGCACCGCATCGGAGCTGTGCTCGGGCTGCCGACAGTAGGCGCAGGCGAGGTCGATGAGGAGGGAGGTCTTTCCAGTTCCGGGCCCGCCCACCACTTGGTAGGGGACAGGATCGGTGATGGGTGCACCGGTAGTCGTAAACAGCGTAGCAGCAGCACCGGTCCACTGACGCGCGGTGTGATGCTCCCCTGTGGGGGGACGGAGCAGCGTCACATGGAGGGCATCATCGGAGAGGGGGGCTGGTTCCGTCATGCTGCTAGTCGATCATACTGCTGTAACATTTGTGGGCACTGCACAACCTGCACGGACACTCAGTGATGTTCTGGGGAAGTGGCGTCCTCCCCCGTCTGGAGCTCTGGATCTGCTGAGGCAGAGCTGTCTGGGGCTCCCTCCCATGCATCGCCAACCTCGGGAAATTCTGCGGTGTCTTCCCAAGAGGTGGGTTCTGGAGAGACGTCCAGGTGCGCGCTGGAGTCCGCGCCTTCATCGACGGTGATCTCCGCAGCAGGCGGTTCGGTAGACGGCACAACCGCCGGCTCTACCGACGTGCTGTTAGCCACGAAGTCTGCAATCACCACGCCCGTGTGGAGCAGCTTGTCGTAGGCGCTCGCGGCGGAATGACGGTGCACAAGGTGCAGGCCCAACCGGAACAGATACGCTCGCAAAAGCTGTTGGGGCCATTCGGACAGGTGGCGCCAGCGCTGTGGCAAGTCGGCATCTGCTCCCGCCCAATTCAGGGCATCCACCACTATGACTCCCGCAGCCCAAGCCGGGTTGTGCCAGTAGGGCACAATATCGGGGACCAGTGGGGCACTTCCTGGCTCAAACAGTGTTCCAAACAGCATGTCTCCGTGGACAACTTGGGCAGGAGCGTGGACATCTTCTCGTAAGTCTGCAAACTGCTGGTAAAGCTCCACCCCTGCGGCAATATCAGCCCGCAGGCCGCCGTCAACTCCAGTTCCGTGCGGCAGATAGTCCCGCAGTAGTTCCAGCCCGGCAGGGTGGAAAGCGGCCCGGTCGGCCATGCTGAAGTAGTCTGCCTCCGTCCAAGGGGAGGCAGGAGCACCGACGAGGAAGCGTGGACGCTCCTGGGGGGCGAGGGCGTCGTGCAGGCGGAGAGACGTGGCGATCACCTCATCGGGGCGATTCTGCAGAACTCCGGGGCCATAGTGGTCAGCCCGCCAGTCCCCCACAATTGTGCGACCGTCAGTAGCACGGAACGGCCTGGCGATGCGGATTCCGGAGGGGTCGAGGGTGTCGCGGACGCGGGCGGACCAGGTGGCCCGGGCACGGTCCGCCACTGGGGTTAGCACGATGGGGCCAGCGAGCACGCCTCCACCCCAGCCGCGAGGGGCGGGGCTTAGATGCGGATCACGCAAACCAAAAGCGTTGAGGACATTCGGAGAGGGCTGCAGCATACTCACGTCTTTATCCTACGTGTCGGAGGCGGGTTGTGGCCGGACGAAACCCGGCGAGACCGTCTACCTATCAGGGCGAAGTGCGATTTCTCGAATACGCATCTGCATCGCGTCATAATACAACACGCGCCCCAGCAGATTATCGCCCTGTCCGAGGAGGAGCTTCACGGCTTCTGTCGCCATGAAGCCACCGATAGTACAGCAGAGCGCCCCCATGATGCCGGCACCGGGCTCCCGAGAAGGTGCATCGGCGGAGGGTTCCTGGGGATACAAATCTCGTAAGGTGACGGCACGGGCTGGATCGGGGCATTGCTCCCAAAAACTCGTCACTTGGCCGCGCCAGTGCAAAACTGAGCCCATCACCTCCGGTACTCCCAGCTGTCGGGCAAGGTCGTTGATGAGGTAGCGGGTGGCAAAGTTATCGGTGGCATCCACCACCAGATCCCAGTCGGTTCCAAATTGGGCAAAGTCGCCGGCGTGGAGACGAACCGGGAAGGGGATGACGTTTACCCCCGGGTTGACTCCCCGCATACGCCGGGCAGCCGACTCTACCTTTTGCTCCCCCACAGTGGCGGTGGAGTGGATCACTTGCCGCTGCAAATTGGAAAGATCCACGACATCATCATCAACGATGCCGATGGTGCCCACGCCAGCTGCTGCCAGATAGAGCAATACGGGAGAGCCCAAACCACCGGCTCCGATAACAAGCACCCGAGCGGTGGAGAGGCGACGCTGCCCCTCCTCCCCTACACCGGGTAGGTTGAGATGCCGGGCGTAGCGCCCTTCCTGATCTGCGGTGAGTGGGGTTCCCACTGGGGCCAGGGGGGCGAGGGGAACGCGGCTAGGGGGTACCGGGCGAGGAGTCATGTCTCCAGCATAGAAGTCGGACAGGGACCCGTCACCGGTCTTGCGACTATTACTCGTGGTGAGGAAAAAGCCTTAGGGTGTTTCGGAAACGGGAAGCTCTGGAAGTGTAGCGGCAACGACGTTTTCCGGATTAGGCCAGGGATTGGGCTGACAGGTGAAGCTGGCGGAGAATCCGGGAGCTCTGGAGAGACTCGGCTCGAGTTTCGCAACGATCGTATTGCGGAGGGTGAGAGTTTGCTGCATCATCACCGGGGCAGTGCCATTGGCAGCTCCACATACTTCGTGTCCGAACCCTAACCCATGTCCTAGCTCATGGTTGATGACGTAGTAGCGGTAGCCGGCGAGGTCGTGGG
>QWCK01000658.1_pt1 | contig 57627 bp, 44 predicted proteins | sample 1972571 | NCBI WGS metagenome assembly QWCK01 (sample SAMN09866710, study PRJNA288562) | Human gut metagenome isolate term2_stool, whole genome shotgun sequencing... | isolation source: gut | host: Homo sapiens | place: USA: California | reverse complement strand
TTATAGGCAGCGAGGAATCCTTCGGACAGAAGCACCTCACCGGAGGCGATAAAGCGTTCACCGGTAGCGCTATTTTCGATTAAAACCTCTGTTTTTTCAAATGTAGCGTCAGCCATCTGACTGGCCAAAGTACGCGAGAGAATAAGCCGATAGAGGCGTGCTTCGCGCTCGTCGCCCGGTATATTTCCCATGGCAAGATTGGTGGGGCGGATTGCTTCGTGCGCTTCCTGTGCGCCTTTGCTCTTTGTTTTGTAAATGCGCCTCTGGTGGTTTGCCGCGCCCCAAGTACGGGTATTGATATCTTCCGCCATCTTTAATGCCACGGGGGATAGGTTAACCGAGTCGGTACGCATATAGGTAATCAGCCCTTCCTCGTACAGTTTTTGCGCCACACGCATAGTTGTGGATACGGGGAACCCGAGCTTGCGCGCCGCTTCCTGCTGAAGTGTGCTCGTGGTGAACGGAGCCGCCGGACTGCGCTTTGCTTTCTTCTTTTCAATACCGATAACCGTCATAGTCCCCGGCGCATTCGCTTTTAGGAAATCGATTGCCTTGTTTGCGGAGGAAAACTCGCTATTGGCATCGGCACGAAAGCGTATTTTGCCCGTTTGGGTAGAGAGCGCTGCTTGCGCCCGATAGGTAACGGTTGGCGTAAAGTTGCGTATTTCCGTCTCACGCTCACAGATCAGCCGTACGGCAACACTCTGCACGCGCCCCGCCGATAGGGAGGGCATGATGCGTTTCCATAGGAGCGGCGACAGCTCAAAGCCCACAATTCGGTCCAAAATACGCCTCGCCTGCTGCGCATCCACCAGATTGATGTTTATTTCGCGCGGTGTTTGTATCGCCTTTTTAATAGCAGTGGGGGTAATTTCGTGGAATACGATGCGCTTAGTGGGTTTGTTCTTTAGCCCGAGCACTTCGTACAAGTGCCACGCAATAGCCTCTCCTTCGCGGTCATCATCGCTTGCCAGCCATACGGTGTCGGCTTGTTTTACGGCGCTTTTCAGGCGGCTCACCACCTGACGTTTATCGTCGGATACAATATAGTTTGGTTTGAAGTTGTGCGCTATATCCACGCCCAAGTCCGTTTTAGCCAGATCCCGTATATGTCCATAGGAAGAAAGTACTTTAAACTTGCTTCCCAATATCTTCTCGATGGTCTTCGCTTTGGCAGGAGACTCTACAATAACCAAGTTTCGGGCTTCATTCATATCTGCTTCGTAGGGGCTACATACGTTTGGTTTCGGCTACAAAGGTAGCAATTGAAATATAATATTTTCCGCGCCTTTGTGGAGATGCGGAGAAAAAGGGGTTACCGAGCCCGGAAAAAGGTATATACATATGATGTGATAGGTATATACCTTTTGAGCGATAGGTATATACCTTTGAAAGAATAGGTATATAACTATGGAGCGGGAGCATCGGTAATAAAAAGTGCAGAGTACGTATTTGTTCGTACCCTGCACTACTACATTGTGTTACGTTTATGCGTTAGAGTTCTTCAAAGTCGGCATCGGATATCTTGTCGTCACCGCCCTTGTTCCCCGGGTTGCCCTGAGCTTTTTGCTCCGGATTGGGCTGTGCCCCGGCGGCATTCTGCTTGTAGAGCTCTTCGCTTGCCGAGTGGAATGCCTGATTCAGTGCTTCGGTGGCGCTATCGATAGCTGCCAAATCCTCGCTCTTACGGGCTTCCTTCAGGCGCGCAACGGCATCTTCAATCGCTTTCTTCTTATCGGGCGATATTTTGTCTGCGATCTCCTTGAGCTGCTTTTCGCTGTTAAAGATCATATTGTCCGCTGCGTTGAACTTATCCACCTGTTCCTTCAGCTTTTTGTCTGCTTCGGCATTGGCTTCCGCCTCTGCTTTCATGCGCTTAATTTCGTCATCGCTCAGGCCACTGGAGGCTTCAATGCGGATTTTCTGTTCCTTGCCCGTTGCCTTGTCGATAGCACTTACGTTGAGGATACCGTTAGCATCAATATCGAAGGTAACTTCAATTTGCGGAATACCGCGCGGAGCCGGTGTAATCCCATCCAATATAAAGCGGCCGATGCTCTTATTGTCGCTCGCTTTGGCACGTTCCCCTTGGAGCACATTAATCTCAACTTGCGGCTGATTATCGCTCGCCGTGGAGAATACTTCGCTCTTTTTGGCGGGGATGGTCGTGTTGGCGTCGATGAGCTTAGTCATTACGCCACCGAGCGTTTCGATACCTAACGACAACGGAGTTACGTCCAACAAAAGCACATCTTTAACTTCACCCGTGAGCACGCCTCCTTGTATGGCGGCACCGATGGCTACTACTTCGTCGGGGTTAACGCCCTTTGAGGCTTCCTTACCGAAGATTTCGCGCACTTTTTCCTGAACAGCCGGAATTCGTGTGGAACCTCCCACCAGAATTACCTCGTCTATTTGGTCCTTAGTAAAGCCCGAGTCGCGCATAGCTTGCTCACACGGAGCAACCAAACCCTGAATCAGCTTTTCACTTAGCTGTTCAAATTTAGCACGCGTTAGGGTCATCACTAAGTGCTTGGGTACGTTATTCACCGGCATAATATACGGCAGGTTGATATCCGTGCTGTTAGCCGACGAAAGTTCAATCTTTGCCTTTTCGGCAGCCTCCTTCAAACGCTGGAGTGCCATAGGATCTTGACGCAAATCAACCCCTTCGTTGTTCTTGAATTCCTCTGCCATCCAGTCGATGATCACGTGGTCAAAGTCGTCTCCTCCCAAGTGTGTATCGCCATTAGTGGACTTTACTTCAAAAACACCGTCACCCAGCTCCAGGATACTGATATCGAACGTACCGCCACCAAGGTCGAATACGGCAATTTTCATATCCTTGTGGGCTTTATCCAAGCCGTAAGCAAGTGATGCCGCCGTAGGTTCGTTTACGATACGCCGAACTTTAAGCCCGGCAATCTCACCGGCTTCCTTGGTTGCCTGGCGTTGTGCATCGCTAAAGTATGCCGGCACGGTGATAACGGCTTCCGTCACTTCGGTGCCCAAATAATCCTCTGCCGTCTTTTTCATCTTTTGCAGGATCATTGCGGATATTTCTTGCGGCGAATAGAGCCGTCCATCCACATTGACACGTGCTGTGTTATTATCCCCGCGAACTACTTCAAACGGCACTCTGCCGATTTCTTTGCTCACGCGGTCGTAGGTTTCGCCCATGAAACGTTTAATCGAATAAATCGTTTTCTTGGGGTTAGTGATCGCCTGACGCTTGGCGGGGTCTCCCACCTTACGTTCTCCACCTTCTACAAAGGCTACTATTGAGGGCGTTGTACGCTTGCCCTCGCTATTAGATATCACTATAGGTTCGTTGCCTTCCAATACGGCTACGCAGCTGTTTGTGGTACCTAAGTCTATTCCAATAATCTTTCCCATAATTGTATGTTGTTCCTTTCTTATCGTTTTTCTTTTCTTGCGGTCCCTTTCCGATGCGCTCTTCGGGCGGAACCTTCGTTCACAAGCTATTATACAAATATCGTGCCAAACCGATTTGCCCGGACAAAGAGTACCTCCGAACGGACAGATTCGCACCCTCCCTTCCCCAATCCCGACGCAGTGCCTCACCCCTGCCCGACAAAAGGTATATAACTATCGTGTGAAAGGTATATACCTATGCGCTGAAACGTATATACCTTTTAAGCGAGAGGTATATACCTATTGCAAAGTACGGTTAAGGGGATCTCAGCGCCCGTTGGGATGCGTTGCGCAGAAGTCTATAAAAACCCCCCGGCACCTTTCGATGCCGGGACAAACAACTTTAACGATTATGAAACAGTGGTGCCACCAGGAATCGAACCGGGGACACAAGGATTTTCAGTCCTTTGCTCTACCAACTGAGCTATGGCACCCTCCTTGTTTCCGTGGGAAAAGCACCTGTACGGCATCTGTTTCCCTCGAAACTGAGTGCAAAGGTACGATATTTTTCCAAACTACAAACACCTTTCCTTTCCGTCGTAGTGAACAAATTGGATTTTCGATTGTTCTTCCTCGTGGCAGGGTACCCAAAAGAGCATTAGTTCCTGCACGGAAATTATAGAGTATGAAGTTATCGGCATTTAAATTCGATTTACCTAAACATTTGATAGCCATGGAGCCCTCTCCCGTAAGAGACGAATCGCGGCTCATGGTGCTCCACCGCAAAAGCGGCGAAATTGAACACAAAGAATTCAAGGATATCCTCGGATACTTCGGCAAAGGCGATTCCTTTGTGTTTAACGATACAAAGGTCATTCCGGCTCGCCTCTACGGAGTGAAGGAAAAAACAGATGCCCGCATCGAAGTATTCCTCCTACGCGAACTGGACGAAAGCAACAAGCTGTGGGACGTATTGGTGGATCCCGCGCGAAAAATACGTATCGGTAACAAAATTTGCTTCGGCCCCGACCGCTCCCTTATAGCCGAAGTGGTGGGCAATACCGTAAACGGCGGGCGCGCGCTCAAGTTCCAATACGACGGGCAACACGAGGAATTCAAAAGTTATATATATGCGTTGGGCGTGCCGCCACTGCCCGATTACATCAAACGTCCGGTGGTAGAAGAGGACTTTGAGCGTTATCAGACCGTATTCGCTAAGCACGAAGGCTCCGTAATAGCCCCCGGTGCCGGATTACATTTCAGCCGTGAGCTGATGATTCGCCTCGAATTGGCGGATATACGCAAAGCGTTCCTCACGGTGCACTGCGGTTTGGAAAATTTGGAGGATAAAAAGGTAGAAGATCTGTCCAAACATAAGAAGAACAACGAGAAGATGATCGTTTCCAACGAATGCTGCGAAAAGACGCGCCTCTCCGTAGAAGCCGGCAAAGAGGTGGTTGCTGTGGGATGCTCCACCCTTCGCGCTCTGGAAACGGCAGTCAGCACCGATGGATTATTAAAGCCCTTTGACGGATGGACCAACCTATATATCACCCCGCTGAACGAGGATAAACCGTACGAAGCTCGCTTGGCTACATCGCTCGTTACAGGCTTTCATATGAGTTGCTCCCAAGCATTGTTTATGACATGCGGTATGGGTGGCTACAAACCGGTGATGAAAGCATACAAATTAGCCATCAAAGAGGGCTATAAGTTCGGCATTTACGGGGATGCCATGCTGATTACCGACTGATGCCTCTCCTTTGCGTTGCATTAGGTAGTAACATGGGCGATAGGCGTGCCAAACTTATAGACGCTTTGCACGCCTTAAACGAACAAATCGGCTCCGTGGCAGCCGTTTCTCCCTTTATAGAAACCGCTCCGCAGGGGTTTGATAGTGACGGATTGTTCCTTAACGCCGCCGCACTCCTGCGTACCGATTTGCGCCCGGAAGCCATTTTGCACCGTACACAAAGCATCGAACAACGCTTAGGTAGGCTACAAAAAAGCAATCCGAGGGACGGGTACGCCGATCGTCCTATAGATATCGACCTACTCCTATACGATTCCCTTGTGATAGAGACGGATCAACTGACCATTCCCCATCCGCTGATGCACAAAAGGGACTTTGTTTTGCTACCGTTGAGCCGTATCGCTCCCACTTGGGTACACCCTGTTCTGAATCGAACGATTATCGATCTGTTCCACAATGTACGAAACTGATTCACTGCAGGATACCATCATTGCGCCCGCATCGGGGAGAGGCGGCGCCGTAACGCTGATACGTCTTTCCGGAAAAGAGCTGAAACCGCTTCTTCGAAAGCACTTTCGCTCCGCTAAACCGCTATGTCATGCGCATGCCCTCTACGGACATATGGTGGATGGGGAGGAACTGATTGACGAAGTGGTACTTACCTATTATCAAGCGCCACACAGCTATACCGGCGAGGATACTGCCGAAATTGGTTGCCACGCATCTCCCTATATCGTGGAACGTATCCTCAATTGCTTCATTCAAAGCGGTGCGCGCATGGCAAATCCGGGCGAATTCACGCTTCGGAGCTATCTGAACGGCAAAAGAGATTTGGCGGAAGCTGAGGCTGTTGCTGATCTGATTCATGCCGAGGGGGAGGCGCAACACCGCTTAGCGATGGCGCAGCTCCGGGGCGATTATAGTCAAACGCTTTCGGATGTACGCCGCCGCTTCATCGAATTTGCCTCACTCATTGAGCTGGAACTGGACTTTTCCGAGGAAGATGTAGCCTTTGCCGACCGCGATCGCCTTATTGCTCTTGCCCAAGAGGTACGCACGCAAATCCGCGCCCTTATCGATAGTTACCAAACCGGCCGTAAGATTCGCAACGGAATTGCTACCGTGATTTGCGGCATTCCCAACGCCGGAAAGAGCGCACTGCTCAACGCTTTGCTTCGCGAAAATAGAGCCATTGTGAGCGATATTGAGGGAACAACGCGCGATACGGTCAGCGAAACCATATTTATCGGCGGATACCCCTTTAGAATAATCGATACTGCCGGCTTGCGCCACACGGATAATCCCATTGAGCAGCTCGGCGTGGCGCGCTCGAGGGAAGCCCTGAGCGAAGCCGATATCGCGCTGTTGCTTATCGATGCAACCCGCTGTGCAGGCGAGCAGGACCTCGCGCAGCAGCTCAAAATAGCAGATGAAATTAAAGCTCCTGCCCTGTGTGTGCTCAATAAGATCGATTTGCTTGACGAACGCTCCCAAACAGAGCTTTCGGAGCGCATAACGGTTCGCATGCCGAAGTATCCGCTTTTGCTCGTTTCCGCTAAAGAGCGGACCGGACTAAAGGCGTTGGAAGAGGCAATGGTGCGCCTATCCGCCACTAATTCCGCCGAACAAGCCTCCGTAATTGTAACCAACCTTCGGCACCTGGAACTACTCGAAAAGGCGGATAAGGGGCTCGATGCCGTCCTCAACGGCCTGAAGCGCAACACCGATAGCGCACTGATTGCCCTCGAACTGCGTACCGCTATTGACGCCATTGGCGAAATTACCGGCGAAACCATTCGCGATAACGACATCCTCGGGCACATCTTCGCCAACTTCTGTATCGGCAAGTAATTCTTGATTATCACGATAATCAAGAATTACCGAAAATCAAAAAATCGCTCATTATGAGTGCCTTTTCTTTTACCTTTTCTGTTCGTTAGTCATCATCTTTTGCTGTCCTTTTGTCATTTTTTGTACCTATTTGTATCGCATGCTTTTTACCACCCCTTCAGATCCTCGCGTATATACCGAGATGCTGGGCAGATGAGGTATGGTGCTACTCCAATAGACAGTACACAACAAGAGTATAGCGAAATGACAGCGAGCAAAATTCCAATCAAAAAAGTATGTGAGCACTGCAAATAGGAGTTCTAGCAAGGAAAACTACACACTTCGCTACCGTATCCTACGTATGGAGCAAGGCTACAATAATCCACAATCCACCATCTCAACAGTCTCTCTTCCTCTGAGGGCTCCTCCGACACCATTCGCGAACTACGCCACCATGTCATCAACTATGCACTCGCAATCCAACGCCAAGCAGAACAAGCCATCCAGCAGCAAAGACTTATGAAAGAATAGGAAACTCTCCCTCAACAACTGAAACACTAAAACAACTAGTTGCCTAACAACATTCAGAGAATGTTATTAGGCGACCACATCTTATTGTATTTTTCAGTAATAAGCTATATCTCCCCAATATTTATGATATGCTTCTTTTCGTGATGAGAAAATCACATTCAAGTTTATAACGTTGGATCTATTTTCTCATTGATAGAAGATAAATAAATATTCATATCGATAGCGGGGACAGTCCCAATTGCTTGCTGTAAATATCTAGTTAACTGCATAAAAAATGTAACCAAAGAGTTTTCGGGTTGGCTAAAAGATATTGTGTCAACCTTTCTCTCCGAATAGTAGGATTTTATGCGCTCTTCAAATTGCTCTGGAGTCGATAAACTTGTGTCTTCTTCTCCTACATAGTCTACAACAAAGCTGCCATAATCAATTATACAACCAAAATCGATTCCACCGAATCCCTTCAAATCTGACAACTTACCCTTTATGGTTTTATTGTCATCTTGATGAGTATAACTGTTAGTACTGCACAAGATTCCCCCAATTATTTTTGTCAAAGGTCTAGCAGGAACAGTACGCCCTGAGTTTATCATACTAGTTGAAGTACGTTTCAACTTCCGAACACTCTCTATCTTTTTGGAAGCATACTCAATATAAGACATCTTTTCCACTGAACCTTTGATATCTGGCTTTACTTCAAAAATAGCATAAACACCTTCAGCAGGAATATACTTCATGCCGTTTTGGCTAAAAACAAACGGAGTGAACCAGCAATCATAAATAATAATATCTATCTGCTCGCTTAGTTGTCCATCGGAGTCAATAACAAAAGCTTTATCCACACTATAACGGCTCGGTAAGTAGTTTCGCAGCCATTCTATCCAAGTGTTTTCAAGAGCATCTCCTTTACTGCCTGGATGTGGAATAAATTCTCTATTAATAGATAGACTACATTTCATTTGTTCTTGTAGCCCTCTAAACAAGGATTTTAAGTCTATCTTATTCATGCTAATCAAAATGTTTTAAATAGCTGTTCATCGCCTCAGTTGTTGTTGGAACTAGTGTTATTAAGTTCATATTTGTTTTTCCTTTTGGAACATCAATAGACGAGAAGAATCATACAGGTATACATTATGCTCCTTTATCTTGGTTTTATCTAAACTCAGAATCAAAAGTATAGGGTTTAGTATAGAAACATTTTTGTCTTTCACAACCTCTCTCATCGCATTCAAATCAGTTCTACTATAATGAGCTGAGCCGTTAGGGTGAGTGTGCCATTCTCCAAGATATTCTAGACCGTCGTTCTTAAGCTCAAACCAGAGCTCTTCTAACCCTGCAGTATTCCGAATAAACTCGTTGGAAGTCCCTAATATTTCTTTGGGCATAACAATGTTCTCAACTATAGCACTATTCTTGTTTTCGTATCTCCCGACAAGCATACCACCAACTTCATTAGGATAAGCATCTAGGGCTTTGCTATACATATACTCAAGTAACTTGTTTTCTATTTTAAGAGATAGTACTCTAACAGGAAGTTTATACTTCATAGTCTATTAATAGTTAGACTTCCTTCTTTTTCATCAAGATAAAAGTTGGAGAGCGGTTCAAGGGAAGACAGCATCCGTATAATATGTTTGAGTGCGAATTGAACCATCAGAGAAATATCATTGTAGGATGCTTTAAAAGTTGGATTCCAGCATCCTGAAGGATTAAACATATCGCTCTCATCCTGTATAAGAAGCTCATTATATAAAAGTTCTATACATCTTGCTATTTGAGGAGAGAAGACACATGTAAGCTCCTTTGCATGATTTGTTATAGACAAGTTTACCACTTGAGCCTTCAGAGCTAAACTATCTAACAACACCATTAAATGATTATCGGTAGTACAGTCAAAAATCGCATCGTATTCATTGAGGACATCTCTAACTTTCTCCGGATTCAAACTCTTTGCTAGATAATCAAAAAGCGAGTTCCGTACCCCACAGGTTACAAAAGGAGATACCCTATATAAAAGAACTTGAAGCTCTGAGGACTTATCTCCAATGCCATTAAATACCTCATATTCTGATCTGCATACATTACCAGGCTCTTTGACATCAAAGTCATATACATCGATATACCTTGCACCACATCTTGTAAGAGTTTTAGCTACGATACTGCCAACAGCCCCTAGTCCAATAATAAAGAACTTTTTTCCTGATAATTTACGAGGCATAGCCCCACGTCCAAAAAAATATTCGAAGGAAGCATCTACTGTATTAGCCCAATGAATGTTAGCTTGAGTAAAAGTTGTCAGCCAAACTGGACCTGTAGATGTAGAGTGTTTAATTCCTTTTATTGGAGGTTGAGTTGTATCAAGGAGAATGACTTGCCAATAAGTTCGATTGTCAGGTGTTTTATATCCACAAAACAAAGGATATAGGACAGCATCCTTAATCAAAGGACTTCTTATTACTTTATAGATAAAGTCTTTTTGAGCTTGAGTAAAGATAGGATTTAAATCAACAAAGTTTTCTAAGATAAACTTACCATGACGTTCAGGAGCTTTTGTTAGCATACAGTAAGCTCCGAACTCATAGTTAAAACTGGAGAGATAATAGCTACTCCAGTCACAGAGGTTCTCTGCTGACTTAGATACTCTGCTAGACTTAAATCCACATGTCAAATAGGTACTTGTCCTGGTCTCTCTCTTTGAACTATTTAGGAGCGGGCATAAACGAACTAAGCCATAATCGCCAATAGCGAGCTCTTCTTTTAGTGCTGTAAAAAGAAAATGATACTCAACACCTTCTACAGTTGTTGGATTCACAACAAGGGTTTCATAATGAGCGTCCATTTGTTTATTGACGTAATACTTATCTACCCAGGACTTGAGTTGAATCAAATCCTGCCTAAATTGAAGTTCAGCTGTTGGTTCATCTACTGTATGCAGGCACAAATTTCCTTCTTCCATAATATGGGGGAAGGATAAAAGATCTTTATTTATAAATCTAATCGTCTCGTGTCCATTCACCTTCATTGGGTATGGAGGCATAATGGACACTTTCCAAGATAGAGGAGCCTCCCCCTCTTGGGTTTGAATCAAGAGGGAAAATTTTAAGGATTTGGAACTCACAACGATCTCTCCGTCAAGAGATGCAAAAGCAAGTTCTTCTAAAATATTAATGATGGCTTTTTCGTTAATCATTAGCCAAAACGTTGAGGAGATCTTGGATATGACACAGTTTCACCAGAACCCTTTCGTTTATACCCATCATTATTTGGATCGAACTCGTCATTGATGGGGAAATAGTAGGGCAAGTAAGTGGACGCATTTTGATCGATATTGTTTAGTATAATCTCCATCTCAGTCTTGAGTGCTGATTTTTTGTTATACTTCATGGATGCCATTAAATCATTCCCACTATTTCCCGGGTCATAAAGATGATAACTTTCGTCTGTGATATGATTTCGAATATACTCCATAGCAAATTTAAGCCTATCCCAAAGAGAAGTGCTCCCAGTATAACTATCAAAGGCCTTGATACAGATTAGTTCTACCATGAATGACTTATAATCCTTTTGGTGGTGCTTCTTCCAAATCTTAAGTAGTCTTATGATTTGTCTTTCTTGCACTTTCTCTTTTATATGCTCAATTTGTGCTGATATATTCGTCTTTTGATAAGACCCTTTTTTAAAGCCCCAAACGTCTTCATTGTAGTATAGGTTAAGAGCCTTAGTTTGTGAAAAGTCTTCTTGACTTAATTCTCGACCTGGTACAACGTCAATACAAATAGAATTTCTATCACCATCTTCTTGAGGGAACTCAATACCTACAGAAACCTTCTGCCTTCTTACAAAGGCAACACCTTTGTACTCCTCTTCAAGGAAAGAAAATACATCATTAAACATTTCACTAAGAGTATCGAAAGCAGAACGTTTGAAAGGTTGAACTACATCATAGTCAAACTTAATATTGATAGCTGTATGCTTAGCCATACTTCCAGAAGTAAAAGCGTCATATCTTTGCAATGTGCTATAGTGCTTTGCTAGCTTCTGAATGATTTCTGATTTCTTTTTTGAAACTTTATCACTAAAATCCTTGATATGCCTCATCTTATGAGACTCCAGCACATCATTTAGATATTTGCTCTTATTCAATTCCATATACTAATTGTACTTTTTGATTACTCTACAAAGGTAATGGTAAACTATGCACCCTATCTTCACACTTCCGTTTTCGGATCAAAAAACTTACAATTTGTCCTTTAGCTCCTCGGCACTAACCATCGTAGCATAGAGGTAGAGGGCGACGGCAGCATGTAACGCTGTAGGGAGTAGATCGGCTGGAAGATCCACTGCTATATGACTTTCTTTGTTACGCCAATCATATACCACTCGATAGCACTGCTTAAAGGTGTCATACTTCGGATTTTTGCTGTGATACAAGCTCTCTATTTGGGGAAAGTGCCTTATCGTATCAAGTAGTGCCGGATCCTTTCCGGTGGCAGTGAGAGGTACGGGGGCACCCTCTTTAAGCCAATAGATTTTCTTAAGGAAAGCCTCAAAACGTCTCACAAGTTCAGAATACCACGAGCGATAATCTTCCTCACGGTGTTCAGCACGATAGAGGCAATTGAGTGTTCGCTTCAGTATCTTGTCGAGAGCTTGCAAGTCAGGGATTGTCTCTGCATGAATAATAGCGAAGAAGAGGCGAATCACTTCATCAAATGCTATATAATGCTCTCCATCACAGAAATCTGCAAAATCCTTCTGAAACTCCTCTTGAATCCTTTGTTTGAGTACCTTCTCATCGTAAGGAGGATTGATAGTTTGGCGCACCCTCGCACGAATCATTTCATTGAGACGCTGCTGAAAATCCTGGTTATTGAAGTAGTATTGCATGAGCTCTGTGTGCGTCAGCGTCATCTTCGTCATCTCGGCTTGCGTTGACTCATCGCAGTTTTGATTAGCTGTAGCTTCATCATTGCGGAGCATGGCATTGCGCACATCATCGTTATTCTTGACACACTCGGTCACCTCATCAACTTGTTTACGAACAAGCTCACTATCTTGCCAATCGATATTTCCAAAGAGCTCATTAAACTCCGACTCTATGACGCTGAGATACTCCATATCTACCTCCCTCACTCCTGAAAGGGAAGAGGTGGGTACAGGTTCTATCTCGACATCTGCATTTTGTAGCTGTATATTTCGCTCCTCTTGTTTCTGTAAGCGATAAGCATCAAAATCTACGGACTCAATAAGTCCCTTAGTGAGATCATCGACTCCCAGCGTAGGAAGTTTAGGAAGAAGCAAGGAAAGAACCGTTTGTTTCTTCTCCCAATCAATACTTCCCTCAGGCATCACAGTGGAAAGGAAGTCATAGGTACGGACATAAGCCTTGATGGCACTCTTGCAAGCCACCTTACTCTCGTCATCTAGGGCAACAAAGCGCTCCTTCATCGTATCAAGGAGAGGGGCTATCGCCTCTCGTTGTGCTCCTGTCCAGTAGAGGGTGTTGAGCGTTTCTACTTCGTCTTGAATATAGAGGCCGTACTGTTCTATCTCGCTCAATAGATCGTTGAGCTTGTTGGGGTCAGTTTCTCTACTCAAAAGCGTAGTCTTGTAGAAGGGCTGAAATGCTGCCTCTATTTCCTCACTTGTATTGACAAAATCGAGCACAAAGGTCTCCTCTTTCATGGGGCGTTTGCGATTGAGGCGCGAGAGGGTTTGTACAGCCCTGACACCGGCTAAAGGTTTATCGACATACATCGTATGTAGCAGTGGCTCGTCATACCCTGTTTGAAACTTATCAGCAACAATGAGGAAGCGATAATTACCGGTACGGAACTTTGCCTCTATCTCTGTAGAGGGAAACCCATTGAGCGAAGCCTCTGTAACACGTTTCCCTTTGTAGTCAACCTCTCCGCTAAAAGCAACTATAGCCTGATACTGAGATCCACGCTCCGCAAGAAGTCCATTGACTACCTGATAGTAATCGATGGCACGAGTAATGCCTGCGGTGCAAATCATACAGCGAGCCTCTCCTCCTATACGGTGAGCAACGGCATGGTGGAAGTGCTCTACCATGACCTCTGCCTTCTGTCTGACAGTCTCAGGTTGGCTCTCCACAAAATAGCGGAGCTTACGCATCGCTTGCTTACGCTCAAACTCAGGATCTTCCTCAATAGCCTTGCGTATTCTATAATAGCTCTGGTAAGTCGTGTAGTTCTTTAGTACATCATGAATGAAACCTTCTTCAATCGCTTGTTTCATCGTATAAACATGGCAGGGGCGATGCCCTACTTCGCCATCCTCACGCTCAAAGGGGGTACCAAAGATTTCGAGCGTTTTGTTTTTAGGCGTAGCGGTGAAAGCGTAAAAATTGGCATTCCTTGCCATTTGACGCCCCTCTATGTGCTGCTGGATAAGGGCATTCACCTCATCTTCCGTATCTAGCTCCTCGCTATCTTGTATGCCGGCAAGCGTCTGATTGACGGCAGCACTCATCCTGCCACTCTGGCTGGAGTGAGCTTCATCAATGATGACCGCAAAGCGGCGACTGGCAAGGTCTTGGTTGATCGTAGAGAGGATGAAGGAAAACTTTTGTACCGTTGTAATAATGATCTTTGTACCACCCTCGAGCAATTGGTGGAGCGTATTGCTTGAGTCGCTCCACCCAACAAGGTGCTCACTGTGCGTAAAAGCTCTGACGTTGTTGCGTGTTTGTCTGTCGAGATTCCTGCGGTCGGTAATAATGATGACACTATCGAAAAGAGCTTGCCTCTCTTTCAAAAGTTCTACCAGCTGATAAGCCAACCAAGCGATACTATTAGACTTACCCGATCCTGCAGAGTGCTGTACAAGATAACGCCGCCCTATGTCGTTAGTACGACTCGCCTTGAGTAGCTGTCGCACCACTTCAAGCTGATGCCAGCGTGGCCAAATCACCTTTACACTCAGGCGTCCGTTCTCATTCCTTTCCTGAACCATCTGTGCATAATGCTCAAGGATGTCGCTCAGGCTCTCTTTCTTTAAGATCTCCTCCCATAAGTAAGCCGTGCGAAGTCCGTTGGGGGTAACCGGGTTGCCCGCTCCATCCTCATTCCCTTTGTTGAAAGGGAGGAACCAGCTATCTCGTCCCGAGAGCTTGGTACACATCTCTACCGTCTCATCGTCCAGGGCGAAGTGTACAGCACAGCGACCAACAGCAAAGAGCAACTCCCTAGGATCTCTTTCACTACGATATTGAGCTACGGCGTGGGCTGTATTCTGGCAAGTAAGCTGATTTTTAAGCTCCATTGTAAGGATGGGTAGCCCATTGATCAGAAGGACCATATCTACCGATTGTCCGGGGCGCACAGCACTATAGTGAAGCTGGCGAATAACCGTAAATCGGTTCAGATCATAACGTTTTTGAGCCTGCTCACTAAGCTCAGAGGGCAGAGGCATATAGAGCTCAAAGGTTCGGGCCAAGTGCCTTACGCCCTTGCGCAAGACATCCACCACGCCCCGCTTCGTGATTTCATTGCGCAGACGCTCAAAGAATCTACGACGATTAGTTGCAGTTTCAAATACACGAGAGGCCGCAATTAGCTCGGGCTGCGTGGCACGCAAAAAGGCTTCGAGGCGGCCAAGATCTATTCCATAGGTCTTATCGTAGTCATCACTCACGCCCAAATCATACCCGTGGCGTTCGGTAAGATAGTTTGTGATAAGATCCTCAAGGGATTTTTCATTCAATAGGGTGGGCATAAATATAGATTCTTAAGTGGGTTGAACATTAATGCGACCCGTAACCACGTCAGCAATAAGCGTTTGTTTCAGCTCACGTACTCGGGCTATTTCTTGCTCTGTCATAGCGATAAGGCGATCGATTTCCTCCGTCTTGCGGTTGATATGGGTTACTATTGCCTCCTGCTCGGAGGGAGGGGGGAAAGGAAGCCATTGGTTCTTCAAATCCTTGTAAGATAATGTAAGTCTAATGCCCGACCCCATTCCATGAAATAGCCTCATGGAGTCCATAGCCTTAAAGAGCAGACAGTAGTAGTTATGGTTTATGCCTTTTCGAGGAGAAAGGATAAGATATGCCGAAGTAATAATTCCCTTTTGGGTGGCTATGGCTACGCGCTGTGATACAAAGTCGTAATTAAGATTTAGCCCATTGATTACAATGTCATTTTCTCGGAGTAGAGTGTATTTCATGTAGGTGTCAACAAGCTCTTGAGGATTGAGATTTTCATCTTTCCGAATGAGGCTTCCATAGTTGAACTTGTAAGCTTCAGTACATTCTAAATCAGAGTTCAATGCCCTATTCTCTCCAAAGCATCTCCCTAAACGTTGCACTTTCCAGTGCTTGGGGATGGCACCTATCCAGGGAATACCGGAGGGGCGAAGGGGGGCATGAGGATCGAGACCTTGAGTCACCGCCCGGGCAATGATCGCTTGCTTGAGCTCTCGAAGGTAAGCAATCTGAGCCTCTTGCTTTGCTGCCAAGCTATCCATCTGCGCTACCTTCTCCTCCAAGTATGCTACTATCGCCTCCTGCTCGGAGAGAGGAGGGAGAGGAAGGCATAATTTACGAAGTTCTTTCCAATTAAGGTTTTGTCTTAAGCCACTTCCCATTCCATAGAAAACCTTCTTAATATCCGCTGTATGTAAAGAGAAGTATAAGAATTTAGGATTTACATTGCTACGAGACGCTAAAGTCAGGTATGCAGAAGTTATGATCCCCTCTTGCATAGATAATCCCACCCTTAAGCTCTTGTGATCATTCTGTAAATCTGTTAGGCGAAGTACAATATTCTCTCTTCTTATGACCTGATATGTATCATAAGAAGCAGGTAATAGTCCTTCTGTTGTATCAATTTTCTTTTGAATAATGCGCCCATAGCTTAAAGATAAAAGATTCTGGTGCTTAATATCTTTATTAGAAACAAAGTACTCTTGGGACAGTTGAGATAACATTCTCACCTCCCAATGCTCGGGGATGTTACCTATCCAGGGTATACCGCTCTCCTTATATTTATCGTATCGTTTCATCTTGGGCGGTTTATAGTTCAAGGATAGCATCGAGCAGGCCATCTGTTTCCTGCTCAATTTGACGTATATCGGCTGTAATCTCCTCAATGGAGCGCAGCTCGGTGGGGCGATAGAAATACTTCGTAAAGGATAGCTCATAGCCTATCTTTGTCTCTCCCTCTGCTATATAGGCATCGGGCGCATAGGGCAAGACCTCGCGCTGCATAAAAGCCTCGATTCCGCCTTCGTAGCCGAGTGGTATTTGCTCCGTATCGCGGAGCGCCTTGTCTGCCTCGCCATCTACGGGTCGGCAGGTGGGGTCTGTAGTGGTGATGAGGGCACGAAGTTTTTTGAGTAAAGTTTTGGTCATCTTTCCCAGAGCCTTAGCATAGGCATCCCAATCGTTTAAGGGAGTACTATTGGGCACCTTTGCCATTGCCTTTCGGCAAATCTCTACATCTTTCGCAGACAAACTACTCAAATCCGCATCCGGGTGTATACGCAACCGTAGAGGTCGGTCCACCGTAATCTCCCAATAACCGAACTCGTTGTTAGGAAAGATTTTACTCTCAGGGGTTTCCTCAAAGCGCATCAGCAGCTCCAAAATTTTAGCCCTATCCGCTTCGCTGGTCTCACAGTTTTTCTCCCCGAGATTCTTACGTAAAGGAGTTTTGATAGCAGTAGCATCTATGAGTTGCACCTTGCCTCGATGACGGGGCTCTTTACGATTGGTCACGACCCAAATGAAAGTGCCGATACCTGTATTGTAAAAAGATTTTTCCGGCATAGCAATGATCGCCTCAAGGAGGTCGTTCTCAATGATGTAGCGACGCAGATTGCTCTCGCCACCGCCGGCTGCCCCCGTGAAGAGGCTTGAACCGTTGTGCACCTCTACGATACGTGTGCCGAGCTCGCTATCCGCCTTCATGCGAGAGAGGTTGTTCGCTAAGAAAAGCATCTGTGGATCGCTTATGCTAGGCACGAAACTGAGAGGCTCACCACCATTTTCGTCCGACAGTACGAAACGAGCATCCGATATACGGTCTTTCTCTTTATCAGTAAGCCCCCAAGCTTTTAAGTCCTCTTTCCAAGGCGTACCAAAGGGCGGATTAGAAATACAGAAATCGAAGTGCATGCCGGGATGCCCATCACGGCTAATCGTGGAGCCGTAATAGAAGCGTTCACGCTCTGCTCCTGCGTGCCTGTATGAGAAGCTACTTCCTTCAGACGAAAGCATTAGGTCGGCTTTGCAGGTGGCGTAAGTCTCGGGCTGTAGCTCCTGCCCATAGAGGTCTATCTTAACCTGCTTGTGCTGTCGCTCTGCGATGGCTCGTATACTCTGCTCTGCAACCGAGAGAATGCCTCCGGTACCACAAGCAGCGTCATAGATACTATAAGTAGCCGACTCTATATGGTCAGCAATGGGCAATACGGCAATATCTGCGAGTAAGGCCACATAGTCGCGGGGGGTGAAATGCTCTCCGGCCTCCGTCACGCTATTCTCTTCGTTGAACTTACGCAGGAGTTGTTCGAATAGCGTCCCCATTGTGTGGTTGTCAACGCCCGGATGTAGTATCTCTCCCTTGGCATCGCGTATAGGGTGTATCCCGAGATTTATATTCTCATCGGTAAACTTCTCAATAAGTGTGCCGAGGCGGCCGGCATCACTGAGATTATCCACTTGCTGCTTAAACTTAAACTTCTCAATGATGTCTTGCACATCTTTGGAAAATCCATCTAGGTACTCCAAAAAGTTCTGTTTCAGACGTAACGTGTTGGTCTCTCCTCTAAGGGTACTCATCGTGAAGGGTGATGTGTTGCAAAAGGGATAGCCCGTTGTCTGAAAGAGGATTTTCTCCTGTACCTCCTCACAGAGCTTCATTTCAATGAGTTTATCTCTCTGCTTCCGAACGGCTTTGTGCGTCGGTTCAAGGAGTATATCCAAGCGTCGTAAAACCATCATCGGGAGAATAATCTTCTTGTAATCACCCTTGACAAAAACATTTACAAGTACATCGTTGGCTATATTCCAAATGAAGGAGAAAAGCTGGTTATATTGTTGTGCATTCATAATTCTATACTGATGATTTATTGTTTCATTTGCAAAGTTAAGACTGATCTATGCAACCTATCTACACAGTTTGATATAAGTTGTAAGTGGCTCTTATTTTCTCTGCTATTTCGGAGCGGAAACTCTCCGGGGCAAGCACCTCTACGTCCGGACCAAAAGAGAAGATTTGCTGCGTTAGCTCAGGAGTTGGGATAACAGAGATCGAGATAGTACAAGGAGTAGGCAATAACTTCTGAGAAGCATGTAGCGGTTTAGAACTTACATAGGGAAATCTTTTCTCAGAAAACCGCAAAATAAGTTCCATCGGCTCCTGCGAGTCATAGGGAACAGAAACGCCCACAATATGCTCAAAATAAGTCCCAAAGTCAATATTCTCGTTAGGGATAAATTCCACTGCGAGAGTCTTAACCTCTTTGATCCGATCTAAAGCATACGTTTCTATTCTTTCTTTCTCCGAGTTTAATCCCAAAAGAAACCATCTACCATTATATTGCTTCATAAAATAAGGATGAACAGAACAAGTACGCTTTGTTTTACCGTATGGTTCATAACTCAGTTCAATGGCTTGATGATGAAGCGTAGCATCAATGAGGGGCGAGAGATACTCCACTCCTCTCAGCTGTTCATTTTCCTCAAAAGCGACCAGTCTCTCCGTGTTACTCTTGACGCCAAATCGATATTCAAGATTAGAGAGAACCTCCTCTAACCAAGCGTGCGTGGTACTGCTTCGAAAGCGACCAAGCATATCTATGACGCACTGGAGAGTCTGAACTTCTTTTACAGACAGATCGTTGTTGTAGAGAGAATAGCTGTCATCAGAGTAGCGTATATAATGCATCCGACTTGGTCCCTTATACGATTCGATAGGGGCACAGTAAGGTCGGTAAGTTAACTCTTCCAAGTCTTTTTGAATTGTACGCTTGCAAACAGTCTTCCCTTGCAAATCCAACAATTGTCGATTCACCTCATCAACCAAATCATAAATAGTATACTTCCTTAGTCTATTACTCAGACAACGGTCAATAATGCGGTAGCGCATCTCTGCATCTTTATTGGTAGGCATAGAGAAATCGAGTCTTATTTATTCATCCTGTTGAAGATGAGTGCAACATACCCATCTTGCATCTCTTGAGGGAGGAAGCAGTGGCGGATGCAGGCTTCCCATTCGGGGAGAATGCCCGCAAAGCGGGCGAAGATGTTGTCGCACACTTTCTCATCTAGTCCCGAGGCTGTCATCGCTTCGAGGAAGTGTTGTCGGGTGAGTTTGCGCTTCTTGCCACAGAGGGTCAGTGCAAGCTCTTCTGTATCCTCAGGAATAGCGAGAGCCGTAGAGAGCAGGTCATAGGCAGGAGTGAGTTGATATTCTTTGCCCATTGGAGCATAGAGCGAATAATTCTTGAGATGCATATCGGCATTACCTATCAGCCACGAAAAGAGTACTTGCTCCCAATATTTAACAAGGTCAAGTTTAGGCACAGAGCTATACTTAGAGATGAGCTTGGCGATCTGCTCATATGAGCCTTTGTATTTATACTCTGTCAAGCGCTCTGAGAGCTGGCACATATCTTCCATTGGGAGCTTCTCCCCCTGCTCTGTTCGATCTATGCGACGAGTGATATAGCATAGTTCGCCATCGCTGAATCGCATCAGTCCATGAGGAACCGTTTCTATCTTGGCAATCTCTGCAAGGTGCATCGACACATCCTCCAACTCAGGGAGATGCGGGTAACGCTCTGTTTGAGGTTTGAGGATGAACCGGCCCCACAAGCCCACGATGGTAAATCGCTTGGGAGAATGGCTCATCTGATCAAAGTCGAGAGACAGCTTTGGCTGTACGCCTGTCACTGTGATCTGCGAGCGAACGACCTCATCGGCCAATGCTCGTACTTCGTTACTCGTATAAGGCAATATAGGAGCTTGGTTTGTACCAAACAACTTGCGACAGCACTTGGCATGGTAATCCACCTCTCCATCAACCAAAGGTTCGTAGCAGTATAGGCATCTATTCTTCATCTTCAATCGTTTTTAGAGGTTCGATACTTACCGCTCCAATGCAGTCTCGGCAACAAGCCAACAGCAAAGCCATTCGATCCCTTGCGTCTATCTTCCAATTCTTCTGAGCAATATCTAACAACCATCCCTCAGGGATAAGTCCATCAAAGAATGGATGAAGCGTATTGCTTTGGAAAGGTTCTTCTCGCAAAGGCATCGTTAGGCTTATTCCTTGAGCTTCGGGCATAGTCAGATAGTCCTTGTCGTAAGCAAAGGAATAGCCCTCATCACTTTCTGTGAGAACGCCTGCTTTGAGTGTCTTCCAATAAACAATTGCCTGCTTCATCGATTTATAATGTTTTTTTTTGAGATTTTTGAAGACTAACAACCTCAGAAGAAGTATGATTGTCGTAAAAGAGTACAACATTTTTTTTTCCAGTCAGGGAGCTCTGATAGACAATGCCATCTATTGGTCCTCTGGACAGATAGCGCAGATATTCTGTAAAAACCTGAGTAGGGATATAGATTTGTTCATCCTTTATAGAAGATGGATGAGTGATATTATCATGAAATTTATGAAGAAACTTATACTCTTCATAGTATTTAGGCATCCAGAAAGACAACTTTGACGGAATGTTTGATAAGTCTACAACACTTAATGCTTTAGTTACAGAAAACTCTCCTACGTCAATACTCTTAGGATTACAGTAGTTTTTTTTTTCTCTCAGTACTGTATCCTCATCAAAAGCACCATAAAATAAAGATATCCCTTCTGCACTCATTCTATTGCTTTTAGCATATTTCGATGGGGGAGAGGTCAAATCACTAAAATCAGAAAAGCAAGACGCTAAGTCTTCATTGGGTCTTCCTCTGTAAATAATAAAACCTACTGGTATTAATCGAAGTAAAATGGATTCACACAACTCTTTAATCTCTGTTAATATATCACCTCTCCACTCCTCTTGGGGAACAAACTGAGGAGAACAAAAAAAGGTATACCTTCTTTGATGCTTTACTATTTCAACAAATGAATTCCATTTCCTTGAAAATTCTTCATCTAAGTCTTCTTTGAAAAAGTCGTTCTTTATCCATTGGTTATCATTGAAGCAAGAAATGATGTCTGAGTTCAAATTGCTATCAGAAGTCTCTAATCCATACGCACAAAGCATATCCACTGTATCTTCGTATTGTTCTGGATAAGTTGGAGCGATAAAAGGACCGACTCTATGAAATCCAGGTATCTCTTCATCCTCGTCATCATAAAATGAACTTGCGAGAAAAAGCCCTGCATCATCAATTGGGCAGAATCTACCTGAAAGTTTAGATCTCACAAAATCAATAAAAGCATGCATATTCACTACTGGAACAACTGTTCTAGAGCAATATGTACAAGTTCCTCTATTCCCATTATCCTCTATCCACTTATTGATGTAACAATCTTCAAAATGCTCAGTGCATACATATTTATCACTTAACCTTTCATCAGTCAAATCATATTCATCCTCAATCATCATAGTCTTAATATGCATAGTTATACTATTTCAGACTTCATCTCCTTCTCGTTTCATTGGCACAGGACCGCACTCCGAACCGAAGAGTTCAAAAACTTTATTGACCTTATCGAGGCGAAGAGTGGTCTTGCCTTGCTCTAGTTCTCGCACGAAGCGTAGCCCCACTCCAGCTTTCTCAGAGAGGTCTACTTGTGTCAGTTTATATTTCTTGCGCATCTCCTTCACATACTGCGCTATGATTGTCCTCGCTACCATCTTACATCAATTGCTTGAAGTTCCACACTCAAGGCATATCATTGTGCACTGCACACTCCGATTAAGCCATTATATACCTTATCAGTGGCAAATATAAGAAATATAAATCGATTATACCCCTTTTCGGGGGTATTATTTCCAGTAAAAGGAGGAATTATATCCAATAGGGATTGCTATAATATTTTCCTTACATCATCTTGCTTTGATATGCTCCGAAATGGGTACTTTTGTAGAGAGCTAGCGTGCTACAAACAAATGAGAGGTATTGTAACCAACTGATTTATAGACAATACTACAAGGAACAAGATTGATAGACTGAGAACTAAGTTTTGCGGCACAAGCTCATAAACCTCTAAGGAAGAGCAAGATGAAACTGATTTTTCATTTGTTTAGAGGACCCTTGTACCGATTAAATGCTTAATTGCCTTAGAGATAGAGAGGTAAAGATGCTGTATCGGCAAATAGCGCGCACTATCGGCTATGATCCAGCTACTTCAGGTGTAATAGCGCATTTACGCTCTGATAAGACGAGCGCCTCCCCGACGGGCGTATATTATTCTACGACGCTCAAGACGGCGCATTCCTAAGACTTGAAGAATATGCCGCCCGTGATGTAGAGTATTTCGAGGTGCTGAAAGTAGATAAACTCCTCCTTCGCTGTGATTTGTTTAAGTCCGTGGCAAAGGCTCTTTAGCCTGTTTTACAGCCCAGTATATCTCATCAACATTAAGCACCCGCTGGACTTTTCCTGCGGGGCTTATTTTAATGATAAACGGGTGTCCCGTGTAACGTGGACGACCTGTGAAGTCGAGGTGGAAATACCTGTACCCGTTACGCTCTGCGGATGGGCGCACGATACCGTACCCGTTCCTCTCCGCATACTGTTTTGCGATGTCGTTATAATCTTTCATACTCCTGTTTGCAAATTTAGTTGTTATCACACTAAAAACGGCAAAATCGCTTAGAAGCAGGGGGATTTTCTCTCTGCTTCTTACATTTTTGTTGCTGTGTTGTTCGCTACGACCAATAATCACTTTTATTGGTTGAGTATCAATTAAATAGATTATAAGACTTATATGCTGCATCGGCAAATAACCGCCGCCATTCCTCTCTCTGTCCCGTTCCATTCCCCTCTCTTATCCTGCCCTATCCTTCTCTCAGCTGCGCCCATTCCTCTCTCTCCCCCCTCCCGCACTCCCTCCCGAAACCTATATACCTTTCCCTTGAAACTTATATACATATCATTCGATAGGTATATACATTTGGCGCGAGAGGTATATACCTTTTGCGGATGATCGTAGGAGGGGGTGCGAAGAGGGGCGGGAGAAGATGCGTAAGAGGTTGGGGGGATGTTTCGCGTTGGATCAGCGCAGTTAAGGGGAAGGATTGGGGAATCGTTCCGCATCGGACCGGCTTGATTGGGGAAAGAAGTAGTGGAATGGGAGCGGCAGGGGGAAATTGTTCCGCATCGGACCGGCTTGATTGAGGGAAAGAAGTAGTGGAATGGGAGCGGCAAGGGAATCGTTCCGCATCGGACCGGCTTGATTGGGGAAAGAAGCAGTGGGATGAGAGCGGCAAACGAGACTCGAACTCGCGACCCTCAGCTTGGGAAGCTGATGCTCTACCAACTGAGCTACTGCCGCATTAGGTGCTACGCATCAAGCATAGCGGTGCAAAGGTAGTGCTTTTTAGTAAATCACAAACAACTCGGTGTAAAGAAAAGGGCGAAAAGCATCGTTTGTATGTGACAGATGATTAGTGTCGGGCTACAGACGGATTGGTGCGGATTCGTGGGCGGATTAGTGTCGATATGCGGTAATGGGGAAAAATTGAACAAATGGCAGAATATGGTGCGCAGGCGGGTGGGGAAGCGAGTGTGAATAGGAAAGATGCGCTGTGGTTGTGCAGGCGACATTTTCGTCAGTGAAAATTGGAAATTATCGGAGGGTTTTGGCGCACTTCTGCTCAGCTTCAATCGAGTCCGATGGGATTCGATCCGCTCCAAAAGTCAGGAAAATAGGGTAGAGTCGCGAGAGAGAATCGGCTTTCAGAAGAAAAAGGTAACTTTGGCGGTTAGAAGAATAAGCCGTTTGTTGAAAATATGACAGAGCCTAACACCGAACCACAAGGAAATGAGCCCCTTTCCGAAGGCTTAAAAGGGCTGACCCCAAGAGCAAATCGCAACATCTTTATGGTGGCTTTGCTCTGCTTGATCTTACTTTTACTCATAGTATTCGGGAAGCCTGCGTGGGGCTACATGAGTTGCTTCTTGGGCGCTTTTACCATCTTTGTGCTGCTCCGCGGACAGATGCGGCGGCTCACGGAGCGTCATCACTGGAAAAGGGGCGGTGCTGCGCTACTATTAGTGGGCGAGGCAATTGTGTTTTTCCTTATTCCGTTGGGTGGAATCGTATCGATGCTGATTGATGTATTCAGCAACACAACCATCGATTATAATGCTATTATGCAGCAAGTTAACGAATGGAATGCCAAAGTTGAAGAGCAGTTCGGCATCACGCTGCTCACTATAGATAATCTCGGGTATATATCTTCATTCGGGCAACGCGTGGTGAGTATGCTCGTAAGTGGCACCTATTCGCTGATAATCAATAGCATAATGATGCTGTTTGTGCTTTTTTATATGCTGTACGAACGCAGCGCCTTTGAAAATGCCATTATGGAACTGCTGCCCTTTTCACGCGATAATAAGCGCATCCTTGTGAGGGAATCGCGCAGTATCATTGTGGCAAATGCGGTGGGCATCCCACTACTTGCCATTATTCAGGGCATTTTTGCCTACATCGGGTACCTCATTTTCGGGGTAAAAGCCGCGTTGTTTTACGCAGTACTGACGGCTTTTTCGACCATTATCCCCGTGGTTGGCACGATGATTGTATGGATACCTTTGGGCATTTATTTTGCGCTAACCGCCAATTGGGTAGGAGCTATCGGAATATGGGCATATGGGCTGATTGTGATAGGCGGCTCGGACAATGTGGCGCGACTTTTGTTACAGAAAAAACTAGCGGACATACATCCGCTGATCACCATATTTGGGGTTATTTTCGGTATGAGTTTGTTCGGTTTTTGGGGCGTAATCTTCGGGCCACTACTGATTTCTCTACTTATTCTGTTTATCAATATGTTCCGGCACGACTATGTGCCCGGCTCAACGGCCAAACCACGCGTAACCACTTCGTACGAGCGCTCGGCCCAAGGAAAGCGTTTCAACAAGGTGATAAAGGAAACTGCCGAAAAAATATCCCAGCCGAAGAAGGAAAAGTGATGCCTTACGATTTTGTTCATTACCTTTGTCTGTGATTGAGAAATGTGATGCATCAACTATAGTAGGATCATAGCTATTTGCTCGAGATAATGAAGAAGTCTTTCTTATTAACCCTAAGGATGGGCATATTTGCCGGAATCGTTACGTTGTTGGGCGGTTGCGGTTCTGCAAAGGATGTTCTTTATCTTCAGAATGTTACCACCGGAGAGCGGCAACAAATCGTACACGCTGACCCCCTAATCCAGCCGGGCGATATACTATCCATAACCGTAAACAGCAAAAATCCCGAATTGGCGGCTCCGTTCAACTTACCTATGGTGAGCTACACAGGCGCATCGCCGCGAGGTATGGGCATCCAGTATCTACAAGGGCACTTGGTCAATAACGATGGCAGTATAACTTTCCCATTATTGGGTAAAATCAATGCGGCGGGGCTAACCAAGCAACAACTTACAGATAGGATTGCAAGAGAGCTAATTGCGGGTAATTATCTGCAAGATCCCATCATCACCATTACGTATCAGAACTTTAAAATATCCGTATTGGGGGAAGTGAACCATCCGGGCTCCTTTTCTGTTGATAATGAACGTATATCCCTTTTGGATGCAATCGGTATGGCGGGCGATATGACTATATACGGCAGACGGGACAATGTGACCATAGTGCGCGAAATAGATGGCGTGCGGACGATATTTGTACAGGATCTGCGCTCGAAAGAGTTCTTTACGTCGCCCTGCTACTATCTGATGCAAAACGATGTGGTTATCGTCCATCCGAACAACATTCGTGTACAGATGAGCGGTATCAACCAAAACAACAATGTGGGAGTATGGCTGAGTGTTATCAGTAGTGCCACTTCGGTAGCAACGCTTGTAATGACGGTAACAACCCTGAACAATAAAACAAAAGACAAATAGGCATACTCTTTTACCCGAAAGACCCCTAAGTTCCTCATGGATTATAATCAAAGCGAACGGCAAGAATCCTTTGCATACGAAACTCCGGTAAATAGCTCGGCAACATCCTTTATAACGTTAGCCGATGTTCTCTATATATTGAGGCGTAATTGGTACTGGTTCGTCGTTGCTTTGGCGGTAACCTTCGGTGTGGCATTTCTCTACCTGAAACAGACACAACCTACCTATCAGCGGACTGCGTCTATACTGATTAAAACAACGCCCGACGGAACTTCGGCACTAAGTGATGCTCTGCAAAGCACCGGATTACCGGGTGCAATGGGTGGCAGAGGGGATATAGAAAACGAAGAGCAGATACTGAAGACGGATCTCGTGCTCAATGAGGTGATAAATCGGCTTCAGCTTGAGACCGCATACCTTAAGCAAGACGGGCTACGGAAACGGGATCTGTACCGTCAAACGCCTATTCTTGTTGCTTTTAAAAATGATCCCGGTGTGGAAGATCTCTCCCTACGAGCTGAGTGGATTGGAGCGGATTCGGTGCGGCTTTCACACTTCAAAAGTAGTTTGCGTGGCTCGTTCCGCAAAAGCATGGTAGTAGCTTATGGCGATTCTGTTGCTACCCCATTGGGGCAGCTGTGTGTATCAAAGGCAGCACTTTTCCCTACTTTCAAAGAAATTGGTACGCTGGACGTAAAAAAAACGAACCACGAAGATGTTCTTACTCAATACAAAAAATGGTATTCCGTAGCGCCGCAAGGGAAAAGCTCTACCGTTATTATGCTTTCGATGCGGCATCACAATCCGGATATTGCAGCCGATTTCCTCAACACGATTATTACCGTCTACAACGAATTTGCCCGAGACGACAAAGTGCGTATAGCGCAGCACACGGAATCCTTTATTGATGAGCGACTTGCTATCATTAGTAACGAGTTGGGTGCAGTAGATACCGATATCGAACGTTTTAAGCAAGAAAACAATATTGCCGATATAGAAAGCGAAGCAAAAAGCTACATAACCGGCTCAGCGGAGATCACGCGGATGTTAATGGAGGTGAACAATCAACTCGCTGTAGCTAACTTTCTGAAGGAATATCTATCTGATCCGCGGAATCAGAACCAGCTGATCCCGGCTAACGTGGGGCTAACGGATCAGAATGCTAATTCGCTTATCAGTGAGTACAATACGCTTCTGCTCAAACAGGAGCAACTGGTTGCCACCGGTAGCGATAAAAACCCCATGATCGAAACGCTTAATAGCCAGATTGCCGCTATGCGTCAGGCTGTTATGAAGACAGTGGATAACCAAATTACCGCTCTATCCATTCAGCTGCGCTCTATAAGTCGTGAGGAAGGAAAAACGCGTGGCAGCATCTCTTCGGTACCTATGAAGGAAAAGATCGTAGGCTCCATTTATCGCGACCAAAAGGTGAAGGAATCGCTTTATCTATTCCTTTTGAACGCACGCGAGCGAAATGCGCTTAATAAGGAAGGAATTGAAGCAAATACACGTATCATTCAGCCGGCAACCGGCAGATCTAAGCCAATTGCGCCCCGAAAGAGTATCATTTGTGTTATGGCGGCCCTCTTAGGGTTACTGATACCCTCCGGCATACTTTACTTGCGTATGTTGCTCAATAACAAGGTGCGCGGCCGGAAGGACTTGGATACCTATACTACTATACCGTTCTTAGGCGAAATTCCTTATATACGACATCACCGCAGCGCAGATGGCAATAAAACAAAGTGGTCCGATGTGCTGCTCTTTAAAAGCAAGCGTCGTAAATTTGAACAAAAGCGAAAGGCTCGTGCTCGTAATATATTGGTTGTGAGCCGCGATACGCGTAGCGTGGTGAGCGAAGCCTTTATGGTGCTCCGCACTAATCTATCGTTTATGTCGCGCGAGGGAACGCCTCCGCAAGTAATTATGCTTACTTCCGCCATAGCCGGTTCGGGCAAAACATTTGCTTCTGCCAATTTGTCCGCCTCCTTGGCTATGCTCGAAGGAAAGAAGGTGCTTCTGATAGATACGGATTTACGCAAAGCAAGCCTTACTGATGCACTGAGGAGCAAATTGTCACGTAATTCCGCCGGTATGTCCGGTTACTTAGCGAACAACAAGCTCAGTAAGGAAGATGTAATCATCCCGGTTCAGTCGGAAGCTCCCTTTGACTTTATTCCGGCCGGCGCTATTCCTCCTAATCCTACCGAACTGCTTCTCAGCAAACGATTTGAGCAACTTATTGAATCACTTAGGGCGGAATACGATTATATCATTATTGACAATGTGCCCTATTTGAATATGGCAGATGCGCAAATCTCTAACCGAGTGTGCGATATGACCCTATTTGTGGTTCGCGAAGGGCACCTGCCACGTCCTATGCTTGCCGATATGCAGCGCATGTTCCTCGAAAAGCGTTTCCGCAATATGACCCTTGTGCTTAATGCGAGCGGAGCAGCGAGTGGAACATCCGGTTATTCCTATAGCTATTATGGAAGCTACGGAAAGGGATATGACTATGGTGGTACCTATCGGAAGGAAAACGATTAGCACGCCATGTTCGGATTTCATAAGGATGTAAACATCATCGAAGCCGGATGGCTCCGTGGCATGAGTGATATCCATTGTCACCTCCTGCCAGGGGTGGATGATGGTGTTGCCGATATAGAGGAAAGCCTGGAGCTGATGCACCTGATGCGTGAATGCGGTATGTGCCGCGTTAGCTTCTCGCCCCACGTATTTTCGCTCTATCCGAATAATAATTCCACCACGCTACGGGAGCGCTTCGATACGGTAAAACCCATCTATCAGGAGGAGGGAATGCCCTGCTTCCTCGGGGGCGAATACATGATTGACGAGCACTTTGAGGAGCGAATTGCCGAACCTTTGCTACATATTGGCACAAGTGACCGGTTGCTCGTTGAAACAAGCTTTGCCGCACCCGCTTACAACTTCATTGAGCACCTCTTTTTGCCGTTTACCTATGGAGCCGTTCCCGTAGTGGCACATCCCGAGCGCTTCCTCTTTCTCTCGATGGAGGAATACGACAAAATCAAGTATAATGGCTGCCTTTTCCAGCTTAATCTTTTCTCGCTGTGCGGAATGTACGGTGAGAGCGTTCGCAAACGAGCCACTCAGCTTTTGAAAGAAGGCTACTACGACTATGTTGGAACCGATATGCATAAGCCCGAAGTTCTTCGCAAGTTTGTGCCACGAGCCGTTATGCCGCGAAGCTTTGAGCGTCCCATACGCACACTTATTGAAGCAAACGATACCCTTTTTAGCTGATTATGAATACAAACGAACGTGATGGACTCCTCCAAGGGGTACTTTTTGTCGCTTTCTTTTCCGCAGCCGCTTTGCTCGTGGGGCAGTGGCCTTTGTTTAGTCAAACGCTACGCCTTTCACCTCTCATTATTGGCGTGCTGATGGGGATGATATACGCTAATACGTTGCGTGGGAGCTTTCCTGCTGAGTGGGAGCCGGGACTCAAATTTTCAGCGAAACGTATTCTTCGTTTGGCGATTGTTTTTTACGCGTTCCGCCTTTCCGTGAGCGACTTTGTGGCTGCCGGCTGGGGTGCTTTCCTAGTAGATCTTACCATAGTAACGACTACTGCGCTACTCGGCTTGGGCGTGGGGAGACTATTGCACCTTGATCGCGATACATCGCTGTTAGTCGGTTCGGGAAGTGCTATCTGCGGAGCGGCCGCCGTCTTGGGTACTGAATCCGTGCTTAAGGCTAAACCGGAGAAAACGGTGGTTGCCGTTGCTACCGTGGTGCTCTTTGGTACACTGAGCATGTTCCTCTATCCGCTCATTCATAGTACCGGTATTTTGGGGCTTACGCCACATCAAATGGCTATTTACACCGGTAGTACCGTGCACGAGGTGGCTCACGTGGCCGGAGCCGGTGGTGCTATGGGAGAGGAGATTGCCGCTACCGCTACCATTACCAAGATGCTTCGCGTGGTGTTGCTGGCGCCTTTCCTGGTGATTGTGGGATTCTTTTGCGGAAAGCGAACTGCTGACACCGGGGGCAAGAGCCGTATTCCCATTCCTTGGTTTGCCATTTGGTTTTTGGCACTCATCTTTGTTAATACGCTGCTGAGCCAGGCTGCTACGTCAGTAGGATTAACCAATTTGTACGCATCAATTACCGGTAGCATCAAGAAGATCGATGATTTTGCTCTCACGATGGCGATGGTAGCGCTGGGGATGGATGCTACGTTTGCCAAGTTCCGATCTGCCGGTGCGAAGCCCTTTCTGCTGGCACTCATCCTCTACGTGTGGCTGACCGTCGGCGGCTACCTGCTGGTACGCTTCGCCCTCCCCTAACGTGCTATTTTAATCCATATATTGCGGCTTCCGATACATACCTTTTTTCTTCGGAATGACAACTTAAGCGGGCGGTACCCAATCGGTGCTGCCCGACTCTTTGTATAGTCTCTTTGAAGCGTTTTTTCCATTCAGTGCAACCAATCCTCCGTACCTTTTCGATAAATTGTTTCAATGATTTGTACGAATCCTTTAAAGTACGCGTATAAATCATTTAAGTAGTTTATATAAATCATTTAAAGGATTTATCGAATATCAATAGAGGAATAAACAAAAACATCCCTAAGAAGGAAAGAACTCCTTCGTAGGGATGGTCGAATTGTTTCCAAATAGAAATGCTTTGTTGGGTGGGTTAGAGGGCGTGGGCGCGGTTCTTTTGGGTGGAGAGCATACCGCAGGCGGCGGCTATGTCCTCGCCACGGGAGGCTCGCACGGTTGCGGAGATGCCTAATTCCTCAAGGGCGCGGCAGAATTGAGTGAGCCGCTCCTCATCGCATCGCGGAAGGGATACGCCGGGGATGGCGTGGTAGCGTATCAAATTGACGCGGCAGTTGAGCGATCGGAGTAAGCGATGCAGCCGTTTGGCGTGTGCTAAGGTATCGTTCAATCCGCCAAAGACGATGTACTCAAAGGTGAGTCGCCTTTGTCCGATGAAATTGTATTTTGCCAACTTCTTCAACAGCTCCTCCAACGGTACGGCGCGCTCTACGGGCATCAGGCTCATTCGCTCCTCATGGAAGGGCGAGTGAAGGCTGATTGCCAGGTGGGCATCGCACTCTTCGAGGAAGCGCGTCAGCCCCGGCTCTACCCCTACGGTAGAGAGCGTTATGCGTCTCGGGCTCATGGCAATCCCCTTAGGTAGCGTGAGGCACTCAATGGCTTTGAGCACGTTGGGTACATTATCCAGCGGCTCGCCCATACCCATAAACACGATGTTGGTAATATGTTTCCGCTCGGGGAGCGAAAGGTACTGATTAACAATCTCTGCGGTGGTGAGATTGCCGTTAAAGCCCTGCTTTCCGGTCATACAGAAAAGGCAGTTCATTTTGCATCCCATCTGCGACGAAATACAGAGCGTGGCGCGCTCCTTTTCGGGGATGTAAACCGCTTCCACGCAGTGTCCTTCGCGAGGCGCATAGAGATATTTTCGCGTACCGTCACGCGATTCCTGTACCGCAACGGGTTCTTCCCTGCCAATAGTGGCGCGTTCCTTGAGAATGGTACGGAACTTTAGCGATATATTGGTCATTTCGTCGAACGAAACAACGCATTTTTTGTACAGCCATTCGGCGAGTTGCCTGCCGGCGTAGCGTGGCATGCCCAAAGATACGGCAAAGGACGCCAGCTCATCGTCGTTCAAGCCGAGCAGCTCGAGCTTAGGTCTGTTCTCGTTGTCGCTTGCCATTGTGTCACTCTACCGGTTCAAAGTCAATCAATCTGCGTTCCGGATCGCAGGAAACTACGCGAACGCGAATGCTTTCCCCCAAGCGATAGACGCGTTTGGTGCGTCTTCCGATGAGCGAGAAGCCGGCTTCGTCCATTTCGTAGAAGTCGTCTCCCAGCATACGTATGGGCACAAGCCCGTCGCAGCCGCTTTGCGTCAGTTGAACGTATAGGCCCCACTCGGTAACACCGGATATAATGCCATCGAACACTTTGCCGATTTTTGTATCCAAGTAGCGAACCTGCATGTACTTAACAGAGGCGCGTTCCGCTTTGGTAGCGGTTTCTTCGCACTCAGATACATGTTTTGCCACTTCGCTGAGCTCGTTGTAGTTCACGCTCTTAGCCTTATCGAACAGATAACGATCGATGAGGCGGTGCACTACTAAGTCGGGGTAGCGGCGTATGGGTGAAGTAAAGTGCGTGTAGAAGTCGAATCCCAGCCCGAAGTGCCCTATATTGTCGCAGCTATAGTAGGCAGTCATCAGCGTGCGGATCAGTACCATCTGCACGAGCGGTTCCCTGGGAGTATCGGAAATTTGGTCCAAAACGCGATTAATGATGCGTGCGGTTGGTTTGGCTTCCTTGCGGAGCTTCATAGAGAGCAGATTGCTTTCATCGAGGTATTCCGCTGCCTGCTTGAAGGAATATTCGTCAATTGGCGGATGTACACGGTAAATAAAGGCGCGTTGGTTTTTAGGTTTCGGACCACGTGTGGGATGCGTAATGCGTTTGGCTACCGTGCGATTAGCGAGAAGCATAAACTCCTCGATAAGTTCGTGGGAAGTACCGTTCTTTATGGTTTGTACGCCGATGGGATTGCTCTTTTCGTCTAATACGAATTTAGTTTCGGTAGAGCTGAAGTTAATACTGCCGTTTTTGAAACGCTCTTTACGTAGCTTTTGCGCCATCTTGTCCAATAGGAGCAATTCTTCGGCATATTCGCCGGTTCCTTCGTCCAAAATGGTCTGTACTTCGTCATAAGTGAAGCGTCTGTTGCTGTTGATTACGGTGTGACGTATACGGAAGTCGGCAATTTGCGCGTTTGCGCTATCCATTGTGAATATTACGGAGAAGCAAAGCCTATCCACGTTCGGTTTGAGAGAACAGATGTCGTTGCAGAGCCTTTCCGGTAGCATGGGTACGGTTCTATCGACCAAATAGACGCTACAACCGCGGTCGTACGCCTCTTTGTCTATAACGGAGCCCGGTTGCACGTAATGGCTTACGTCAGCAATATGCACGCCAATTTCCCATTTATCGGCGCCGAGCCGGCGAATGGAGAGAGCATCGTCGAAATCCTTTGCATCATCCGGATCGATGGTAAAGGTGGTTACCGAGCGAAAGTCCTCCCGAACGGCAAGATCTTCCTTAGTAATGGTAGCATCCAGCTCATTGGCAGCCGCTTCCACGTTCTTTGGATAGCGATAGGGTAGGTCGAATTCGGCCAAAATAGCGTGCATTTCGGTATCCGCCTCGCCACTTTTGCCCAAAACGTCGGTAACTCGTCCCACGGGATTCTTGCTTTTGTCATCCCATTTGACCATATGAACCACCGCCTTTTCGCCATCCTTTGCTTTCTCAAAGCTACCTTTGGGCAGCATTATGTCGCTATCGAGGTACTTATCTTTGGTAACTAAGAACGCAAAGTCCCCCTTTTGTTCAATTATGCCTACAAAGTCTTCCTTGCGTCGTTTAGTCACTTTGACCACTTCGCCCTCGTTTTTCTTTCCTTTCTTATGGGCAAAGAGGCGAATTTGTACGGTATCGCCGTCCAATGCGTGGTGCCTATTGCGCTCACTGACCGCTATTCCCGCATCTCCGGTGGAAGCGGAGTGGTATCCGTTGCTGTGCCGTTCGAAAGTAGCTTCGACAAGTCCGAGCTCGCCATTAAAGTGATATTTGCCGCGACCTATAAATTTCAGTTGTTTTTCCTCGCAAAGTCGCGTCAGCACTGCCTTAACAAATTCGCGTTGTTCCTTGTTTACGGCGCCAACGGCGGCAGATACTTGCCGATAGTTATAGTTGCCGCCCGGATTACTCTCGAAGAAGTGCTGTATACGGGCAACCGCTTTTTCGTCAAAGCGCGGTTTTTGTTTGCCGTTTTTCTCGGAAGTTCGTTTGCTTTTTGCTCCCGTATGGCTTGTTTTTGTTTCTCTTTTCCTCATTCTATAGTGTGGTTTTTGGTTCTTTATTGCGGAGGACGGTACTTGCCGGCATACTTATCCCCGAGAATACTCAGGTAACTGATGTAGCGCGACTCCGCCACCCGTCCCTCAGCCAATGCGGCCCGTACGGCGCATCCGGGCTCGTTTAGGTGACGGCAGTTACTAAATCGGCACTGACTGCTTAGAGCGAAAAATTCCCTAAAGTAGTGAGCCGTGTCGCGTTCGTCCATTTCGAGCGTTCCGAAGCCCTTTATTCCCGGAGAATCAATCAGATAGCCTCCATCGAATGAAGGAATCATTTCGCTGGTAGTAGTGGTATGTGTTCCCGTGCCGTGATGTTCGCTTACGGCACCGGTAGGCAGCTGAGCCTCAGGAAGTAACATATTTATTAGAGAGCTTTTGCCTACGCCGGAGTGACCCGCCACTAACATTACTTTTCCCGCAATCAGTTTTTGTACCGCTTCCTTCCCCTCACCGCTCACCGATGAGGTTCTCAATACGTTATAACCAATGGAGCGGTATAAATGTTCATTTTCTTCGCCAATTTGAGTCAATCCTAATTCCGGCCACAAATCTGCCTTGTTGAATAGGAGTGTAACCGGCACATTGTACGCTTCGGCGGTAGCTAAAAATCGATCGATAAAGGTGGTTGTGGTGAGCGGTTTAGCCATAGTAACCACTAAGAGCGCCCCATCCACGTTTGCCGCTAAAATATGCGATTCTTTGGATAGGTTGGTCGCTTTGCGAATAATGTAGTTCCGCCGCGGACGGATGCCGGCAATCATAGGCGTAGAGCCGGTTTCAGCCTTCTCCACCTCTACGATATCGCCCACCGCCACCGGTGAAGTAGAACGAGCGCCCTTGAGCCTGAGATTGCCCTTTACAAGCGCTTCGGCAACCTGTCCCGTGGAAGAATACGCCACACGGCACACATTGCCCACAACGCGGAGCACCAATGCGGTTTGCATAAGCCTATTCCGCTTGCAACAGATTACTCATTGCAAGGGGAAACTACCTATACGGTAAGGATTTCCTTTTCTTTTGCCGCGTAGATATTGTCTGCTTCCTCAATATACTTATCGTGAAGCCGTTGCATTCTATCTTCGGCATCTTTGCCCACATCCTCGGGAAGCGCGTCGTTTTTCACGCTTTTGCGGATTTTATCGATGGCATCGCGGCGCGCATTACGGATACTGATTTTGGTTTCTTCCACTTCGCCTTTCACCTGCTTAACCAGCTGTTTACGCCGTTCCTCCGTTAGGGGCGGAATACCGATGCGTACAATTTCGCCGTTATTCTCCGGCATAATGCCCAAATTGGAGTCGATTATTGCCTTTTCGATATCCTTAATGATCTTTTTCTCCCACGGAGTGATCACAATGCTACGTGCATCGGGGATGGTAATGGATGCCACTTGGCTAAGCGGAGTAGGTGAACCGTAGTATTCCACCCTAATGTCGTCCAAAAGTTTCGGATTGGCTTTGCCGGCGCGGATGCGGGCGAGCTTTTCTTCAAGATACTCCGTACCTTTTTTCATAGCCGATTCGGCTGTGGCTACATATTCGTCAATCTGTTGCATAGTGTATTTTCGTTTGTTATTTGTTTTCAACCAAAGTACCGAGCGGTTCGCCCTTCATCAAGCGGAGCAAATTGCCCTCTTTGTCCATATTGAATACTCGGATGCGCAACCCGTTGTCGCGCGCAAGAGTCATAGCGGTTAGGTCCATAATTTTTAATCCCCGGCTATAGACTTCATCGTAGGAAATACGTTCAAATCGTGTAGCAGAAGGATCTTTCTCGGGATCTGCCGTGTAAATTCCGTCCACGCGTGTACCCTTAAGCATAAGGTCCGCCCCTATTTCCACGGCACGGAGTACCGAAGCGGTATCGGTGGTGAAGAAGGGATTGCCCGTACCGCCCGCTATCAGAGCCACTTTCCCTTCAGCCAGTGCCGCTTTGGCGGCTCCCGCCGAATAGTGCGTGCCGATGGGCGACATAGGATGCGCGGTAAAGAGCACTGCCGGCTGTCCGGCGGCTTCCAAAGAGGCGGTGAGCGCCAACGAGTTAATTACGGTGGCGAGCATGCCCATACTGTCGCCGGTTACACGGTCGAATCCGGCTGCCGCACCCGCCATTCCGCGGAATATGTTGCCTCCGCCAATCACGATGGCTATTTGGTTTCCCAAGGAAACGGAATCCTTTATGGCTTGCGCATAGCTATCCAAGCGCGCCTTATCCAATCCCTCTTTTTGTGCTCCTGCCAACGATTCGCCGCTCAACTTGAGCAATATTCTGTTCGCCATCTCTCTTCTTTTTCTGTTTACTTTACGCTTTGCGAGCAAAAAGCACCGCCTTATGCCCATACTTCCCACAAAGTAACCGATTTTTTGCGATGTTTCCAACAGAGCTGCTCACACCCCGTTCCGAAAGGTATATAACTTTCGATCAAAAGGTATATAAGTTCCGTGGCAGAGGTATATAACTTTCATTTGATAGGTATATAACTTTTTTCGCGAGAGGGGATACCTGTTCGGAGCGGAAAAGTTGCGTTCCGCGGATATGTAGTATATTTGCACCGTAAGCGCGCCGTATGCCCTTTGCGGCAAAGGCGCTGCGCTAATGAAAAAGGAAGAATAAAGGAAGATTGAAATTATGAAGAAGTTAGTTCTGATGTTCTCGGTTTTGCTGCTCTCCGTAGTAGCATTGAACGCTCAGGAAGTGCAGAAACAAACCAAAGGAGCCGCTATCAGTGCTCCCGAAGAACAGTTCGATTTTGGAACGATAAAGGAGGCAGACGGCCCTGTAACCCATGCCTTTACCCTAAAGAATGTAGGCAACGCGCCTTTGGTGATTACACGTGCTTCGGCATCGTGCGGATGTACTAAACCCAAATTCAGCACCGAACCGATTGCTCCGGGTAAAAGTACCAAAATCGAAGTCACCTACAATCCTGCCGGTCGCCCCGGTCAGTTTGTAAAAACGGTTGCTGTGTACAGCAATGGGAAAGAGGGCGCTTTTATCCTCCGTATTAAGGGCGTAGTAGAATAATAGCCCCCTTCGGGCGGGGCGTAGCACGCAAACCGGGTATGACCAAGCTGTTGAAATTCATTCTTTGTGGGATGGCGGTACTGATTTCCGGCATCTCGCTTTGGGGGCAAACCATCTCCTTTGCGCAAAGTGTCCATAACTTTGGCTTGGTAGCGGAGGAAAAAGGCAGCGTGAGTTGCGTCTTTCCTTTTACCAATACGGGCGATAAGCCACTGGTTATCACGGCGGTACGCGTGGATTGCGGCTGTACAACTCCGGGCTACTCGCTTGCTCCCGTCGAACCGGGGCAATCCGGTCAAATATCGGTTAGCTTCGATCCGGAGCGCCGCCCCGGCGGATTTGTCAAAAAGATTCGCGTTTTCTCCAATTCCGGCGAGGAGCCCTTTGTGCTACAGATTAAGGGTACCGTGGTGCCTTTGGGGCAGGATGAGGACAACGGATTCGGTTACAGCGTGGGCGCATTACAACTAAGCGCTTCAAAGATAGAGTTTGGCGTGATTACGAATACACGTAACCAAATGCTCCGACTAATGATATCCAATAACAGCGAGCAGCCCCTCCGTGTAACATTTACCCCCAAAGCGAAGGAAATTACCCTCTCGCAGCCCGAAGTGACACTCAAACCACACGAACCGGCGGAAGTTGTGCTCACCGCCGCATGTACCCCCCGCACCAAACCCGGTATGATTCAAAAGCCCATTAGGGTGGATTTGTGGCAAAACGGTACACGGGTGGCGCAGGGCGAAGTGTCTGTTTCGCTGCCGGCTATACCCCAAATAAACCGAAAGGATGAATTTGCTCCGCGGTTGGAACTGCGTACCTATTACGATTTAGGCATCGTTTCTGCCGAAAAGCCGTATGAGGGCACCGTAGCGCTCCAAAATGTTGGGGCAAAACCATTGGAACTTTACGGCGTTTATCCGCGTTCAAAGGCGGTTAAAGCTAAGATTACGAAGCGGCGGCTCGCTCCCGGTGAGCAAACACGTATCGTCTATTCGATCGATACCAAAGCTGTGGCGGCATCGGAAAGCAGGAACCTTGTGGACAATCTGTCGCTTTTGTGCAACGATCCCACCGGACCGCTTCGCAAAATCCGTATTATGGCACGCATCGAGTAACTAACCCTATTTCGTCCTATGAAGCACACTGACAGCCAAGATGAAGCGATTCATCATCCCGAAGATGACCCCGCTTACCGCGGACTTAAAGTGAATCGCGGCGTTAACGCCCCGCCAATCGTCAATCCCTACTTTAAACCGCGGCAGCGCAAGCGTTATTCCGTGGATGAATATGTGCAGGGAATACTCAAAGGAAATGTGCCTTTGCTCAGCCGTGCGGTAACCCTAATCGAAAGCACGTTGCCTGCCGATAGGCATATGGCACAGGAGATTATCGAAAAATGTCTGCCCTACAGCGGTAATTCGATGCGTATCGGCATCACGGGCGTACCCGGTTCCGGAAAAAGTACCAGCATAGATGCGTTCGGTATGCATCTCATTAAGCAGGGACGCAAGCTGGCGGTGCTGGCGATTGACCCCACCAGTGAAGTGAGCAAAGGGAGCATTTTAGGCGATAAAACCCGTATGGAAGCGCTTTCGCGTGAGAAGAATGCCTTCATTCGTCCCTCGCCGGCCGGCGATTCCTTAGGTGGTGTGGCACGTAAAACACGGGAAACCATTATCCTTTGTGAGGCAGCCGGCTTCGATACCATATTCGTGGAAACCGTAGGTGTTGGGCAGAGTGAGACCGCCGTGCACTCTATGGTTGATTTCTTCCTTCTAATTCAATTGGCAGGCACCGGCGACGAATTGCAGGGAATTAAGCGCGGAATAATGGAAATGGCGGATGGAATTGTAATTAACAAAGCGGATGGTGATAATGTCGATAAGGCAAAGCTCGCCGCATCGCACTATCGCAATGCGCTACAGCTATTCCCTGCTACCGAGTCGGGATGGGAGCCTAAAGTGCTGACCTATTCCGGTTACTACGCAATCGGTATCAAGGATATTTTCGATATGATCGACCGTTACAGGCAGTTTACCGTCGATACCGGTTATTTTGACCTGAAACGCCAGCGCCAAGCTAAGTGGTGGATGTACGAAACGGTGAACGAAACGCTCAAAAACTCCTTCTACGATGCCGCCGCCGTAAAGGCTCTTCAGACGCAAACCGAGCAGGATATTCTGCAAGACCATATTACCCCCTTCGTGGGTGCACAAAGGCTTCTGACCGCTTACTACGCAGCGCTCCGCAACGGCGAGGGCGCTGAAAAGTCGTTATAACTTATCAATCAACGTTTTTTATATGAGTAATCCCGATTTATACGATCTGTACGACGATGAAGATGCCATCGCCTTCATCCGCAAAACGCTCTCTCCGGAGCAAAACAAAGCTTTGGACGACGATGATCTCTACAACGTTATCGACCTTGTGTACGAGTATTACGAAGAGCATGGCTACACCAACGAAGACGAAGATACGGAAGTCCTTCTCGACGTGGATGACATCTGCCGCTACATCAAGGAGATAATGGCAAAGGACGATATGGAACCTTTGGACGATGACCTCCTCGAAACGCTTGTGGAAGCAGAACTGGACTACGAAGACAGCCTCGCGGACGAGGATTGAGCCAAACCGCTCTTTGTACCTATCCGGAGCCGCCGTATAAAAGGTATAGATCTTTCATCTGAAAGGTATATACCTTTCGGCGCAAACGTATATACCTATGGAACGAAACTTATATACCTTTCCGAAGCGCAGGCCGATGCTCTGTTTCATCCCCTCTATACGCAAACAAAAGATCTATGGGTAAAGGAAAGTTAGCCAAGTTTGCCTATATCGATACGCTTCCCTTCGTATTGCAGTATCCGCGGCAACGTCTGTTGGAAGAGGGCTTTCCCTATGCCGGCAAGTGGCGGAGCCATTTCTTTGACAACAGCTATCCCATAACGCTGGAATTGGGCTGCGGCGGTGGCGAGTACACGGTGTCGCTTGCTAAGGAGTTCCCTCATGGCAACTACATCGGTGTGGACCGCAAAGGCGCGCGGATATGGTCGGGTGCCAAAAGGGTAGAGGAGGATGCGCTCGCTAATGTGGCTTTTCTCCGCACCGATATATCTTTTATCGCCGATTTCTTTGCTCCGGGCGAGGTTTCCGCTATATGGATCACCTTTCCTGATCCAATGATGAAGAAAGCCAAGAGCCGTCTCGTGGGGAGCCTTTTCCTTGAGAAATACCGTAAAATATTGGCTCCCGATGGCGTTATCTTCCTCAAAACGGATAGCTCGTTCCTATACGAATATACCATGCTACTGCTGGAAGCGAACCAAATCAAGCCCATTGCGGCTACAAACGACCTCTACGCGTCCGAGGAACCACTCCGCAACCAAGTGCCTTATGCCGCTACGCGCTACGAAAGCCAGTGGCTCGCTCGCGGTAAAACCATTAAGTATATAGCTTTTTCGCTTAAGGATGCGCCCGATACGCTTATAGAGCCGGAACACGAACCGCCTCACGATGAATACAAAAGCATCACGCGCTTTATGCATCCCACAAAATCAAATCCCACTTCCTTATGAATCTATATCCGCAACTCATTATTGATGCGCTCAGAAAAGTACGCTATCCCGGTTCAGGAACCGATATCGTATCGCTCGGAATGGTGGAAGCGCTTCGCATAGAGGGTAATAAGGTTTCGTTCGCTCTACGCTTTGCAAAGCACAACGATCCCTTTCATAAATCGGTACTCAAAGCGGCTGAACAGGCGGTTCTGACCTACGTTTCGCCGGAAATTGACGTAAAAGGCAACGTAACAGCCCTATTTCCCGAGGAAAAACCGGCACCCGAAGCGGAAAAACCTCTGCAAGGCGTGAAAAATACTATTGCTGTTTTCTCCGGAAAAGGCGGTGTGGGCAAAAGCACCGTAACCGCAAACCTCGCCGTAGCCTTATCCCTGCTGGGATACAAGGTGGGCGTTTTGGATGCGGATGTATATGGGCCCTCGATGCCAAAGATGTTCGGATGCGAGGATGCACGCCCTGTTGCCGAGGAAATAGAGGGGCGCGAGCTGATCGTGCCGATAGAGGTATTTAACGGAATTAAGCTCCTTTCGCTCGGTTTCTTTACGGATCCCGACAAAGCCCTTATCTGGCGCGGCTCAATGGCATCCAACGCGATTTCGCAACTCATTACACAAGCCAACTGGGGCGAGCTGGATTTTCTGCTTATCGATATGCCTCCCGGCACGGGCGATATACATCTTACCGCCGTTCAAACCATTGCGCTCACCGGAATCGTAATGGTTACCACGCCACAGGAGGTAGCTCTTGCCGACGCACGTAAGGGAATTGACCTCTTTACCAACGAGAAAATTGCCGTTCCTATCCTGGGAATTGTGGAAAATATGGCTTGGTTCACGCCTGCCGAACTACCGCAAAATCGCTATTATATCTTTGGAAAAGGCGGAGGGGCTCGGCTCGCCGATCAATTGGGATTACCCCTGTTGGCGCAGCTCCCTATTGTGGAAAGTATCTGCTCGTCGGGCGACGACGGGCTCCCCATAGCCGCACGGACTGAGGGTATGCTCTCCCTTTATTTTAATAACTTTGCGCACGCGGTGGTGGATGCTTGCCGTAAACGAAACAGCAGCATCCCTCCAACGCAAAAAGTGGAAACGCGGAAGCAGGCCTAACGGGCTTCTTCGCGTGAACGGTTGGATAGGATAGTAGAGCGGTCTGCCGCTGTCACACGCTCAGTGTGGGGGAGGAAAGTCCGGGCAACATAGGGTACCATACTTCCTAACGGGAAGACGGCGTGAGCCGTTGGGTAGGTAACAGAGAATAACCGCTTCGTAAGGGACGTGTTCCCTATTGGAAGCAAGGGTGAAAAGGCGGGGTAAGAGCCCACCGGAGCCTGTGGCAACACAGACTGCCGTACCACCAATGGGTTGCAAGATCATGTATACCGGCTATTATAGGGCGACCCGTCCGATGCCGGGGGGTAGATTGCTAAAGTGACGCGGTGACGCGCCACGCAGATAAATGGCAGACGGCGCATTAGCGCTACAGAACCCGGCTTACAGCTCTACTATCTCCTTCGTTGCTCCGCACCGCAGCGGTAAGTTGAAAGGTATATACCTTTCGAGCGATACGTATATACCTTTCATCCGAAACCTATATACCTCCCATGCGAAACCTATATACGTTTCACTTGGGAGGTATATCTCTATTGGGCGGATGGTTCGGAGCGATCGTGGCTCCGCCCTATCCACCTATCATTAGTCGCCTATCCGTTTAGCACTTTCGTTCGGTGAGGAGGAAGCCGTCGGCAACATCTTTTGCCTGAGCAGCACCCACTAATTGCTCTAACAGAGTCCGTCCGAAGTCAATAGCGTACGCGGGTCCTCTGCCGGTAACAAGCTTGCGATCCACCACAACGCCATCGGTTACGTGCGTAGCTCCGTGTTCGGTCAGCAGCTTTTCTTCAGGCATCGGGTAGCAGGTTGCCTTGTAACCGGCAAGCAAGCCCTCCGGAGCCAATACGAATGCCGGTGAGGCGCAGATGGCGGCGATATGGCGATCGTCCTTGCGCATCCGGTGCAACAGCGTGCGCACCTCCTCCGAATTATGCAAATTGGTTGCTCCGGGCAGTCCGCCGGGTAATACCACCATATCGGGCAGATCATCCCCTTTCAGTTTACGAACGCTATAATCGGCTTCAAGCACTACGTTGTGTGCGCCTTTTACCTCCTTTTTGCCCGTAATGGAGACGGTATCTACCTGAACGCCGCCACGGCGCAAAAGGTCAAGCGGAGCAAGAGCTTCAACTTCCTCAAAGCCTTCCGCCAAAAGAATCCATACTGTTTTCATTTCAATTCGATGCTTTTATGTATTGTTTTTATTGTTCGATTAACGCTGCAAGCAGTGCCGGTAGCGGCGAATGGTCTGTTCCAATCCGAGGTAGAGCGCATCGCAAATAAGTGCGTGACCGATAGATACTTCGGCAAGGAAAGGAATCGTTGCGGAGAAGTAGGATAGGTTGAGCAGATTGAGATCGTGACCGGCGTTTACTTCGAGCCCTACTTCGCGCGCTTTTTCAGCTGCAGCGAGGAACGATTTTACCACTTTTTCCTGCGTGCCTTGCTCATAGGCACGAGCATACGGCTCTGTGTACAGCTCAACACGTTGGCAGCCGGTTTCCGCAGCATAGGCAATATTCTCGAGATCGGTTCCCACAAAAATGGAAACTCTTATACCTTCGGCATTGAAGCGCGCTACCACTTTTTTGAGAAAATCCATATTCGGCTTTACGTCCCAACCGGCATCGCTGGTGAGCGCATCGGCAGCATCCGGCACGAGGGTCACCTGCGTGGGCTTCACTTCGGTAACCAGATCCACAAATCGGGGTATCGGATTGCCCTCAATATTAAATTCCGTTGTCACCGCCTGCTTAAGCTCGTGCACGTCGCGATAGGTAATATGCCGCTCATCGGGGCGTGGATGCACGGTAATTCCTTGCGCACCGAAACGCTCACAATCCAGCGCCGTTTGAAGAACATTGGGCATATTGCCCCCGCGGGCATTGCGCAGAGTGGCTATTTTATTGATGTTTACGCTTAGTTTTGTCATCTCTTTATTTGTATCTTTGCCGAAGACAAATATAGACAAAAAGGCGTAGAGAACAAAGGAACTATGAGGCAAGCGGCACTTTTAGGCTTGGCTCCTTCAGCGGAGCACGTGGAAAAGGTTATACGCTTTATCGGTCTTCTGGCGGAAGCTGATGTGGATATCGTTGTAGACGAGGAGCTTTTGGGCAAATTGCTCGCTTCCGGTGAGCTACTGCGTGAGCTGAATTCCTTCACCGGTACGGTGCCGGCTACTGCCGATTATGTGGTTTGCTTCGGCGGGGACGGCACTTTGCTGCGTAGCGTACATCGCTTACCCTCGCTCGATGTGCCTGTTTTAACGGTCAATAGCGGTCATTTGGGCTTTTTGACCGATAGCAACTGCGACGAAGCTATCCGTTATATCGATCGACTTTTGGTAGATAACCCCAGCATCGAAGAGCGTAATTTGCTGGAAGTGACCGACGGAGGTGCCTTTTTTACGACCGCATTGAACGAAATCGCTGTACAGAAGCGGGAAACCGGTTCGATGATCAGCATTCAAACGAATATAGATGATCATTATTTGGGAGATTATAATGCCGACGGCTTAATAATCGCTACGCCGAGCGGCTCTACGGCTTATTCGCTCAGCGTGGGTGGCCCTATCGTATATCCTCGGTGTCCCGTTGTGGTACTTACGCCAATCGCGCCGCACAGCCTTAATATGCGCCCAATTGTGGTACCGGACGATGTAACCATTCGTCTCCGGATAAAATCACGAAGTTCTACTTATATGGCGGCGGTCGACGGTGTAATGTCGGTTTTTACTACTGATACGCCGCTCACAATTAGGAAACATACTCAAAAACTGAAGATAATAAGGCTCAGCAGTCATCCGTTCTCTGAAACTATTCGCAATAAGCTGTTATGGGGAAAGAACCTGCGTTAAAGGGGAAAATAGCTACGTTGTGGCTGATTCTTGTGCTACTGCTCCCCAGATCGTGCTGTGCGGAGGGGAAACTTATCCATAATCGTGCTACGCTTGCCGCTTTGGATAGCGTGGAACGTATAGAAGCGCACATCGGAATGGAGCGGTTTCGGGCGCAATTGAATAGCGCGGGGCGGCTTTCCCCGGCTGAATATGATGCATTACGCTTTTTGTATGCTTATATGCCGGCCTGCGATGCGTGGAACTATCCGCTGAGCTTTTACCTCAATAGCATTCGTATCGCGCTAAAAGCACGCAGGGAGATGCCCTGGGGCAAGGAGGTGAGCGAAGAGATGTTTCTGCACTTTGTGCTACCGGAGCGCGTAAATAACGAACAATTGGATACTTCCCGATCGCTTTTTTATGCCGAATTGAAAGATCGGGTTAGCAAAATGGATATAGAGCAGGCTGCTCTTGAGGTCAATCATTGGTGCCGATCAAAAGTAACCTATGCACCGAGCGATGAACGCACTCGATCTCCCTTAGCCACAATGCGGAATGCTTTGGGGCGTTGTGGGGAGCAATCCACCTTTACGGTAGCAGCTTTGCGCGCAGTGGGCATACCGGCTCGGCAAGTTTATACGCCACGATGGGCGCATACGGATGATAATCACGCCTGGGTGGAGGTATATATCAGAGGAAAATGGCGTTTTATGGGCGGATGCGAGCCTGATGTAGCCTTGGATCGTGCTTGGTTTAACCGTGCCGCATCACGTGCAATGCTCGTACACACTAAAGTGTTTGGGCTCTATGTACCTACAGATGGTCAAATTATTACGGAAACGAACAACTATACCGAGGTGAATTGCACCCCGTCTTATGCCTCCACACAGCAAATAGATGTATACGTATCCGCAGGCGAAATGCCTGCCGAAGGCGCATCGGTAGCTTTTACCGTATATAATTATGCGGAGTTTTTCCCGGTTTCCCTGATTCGTACCGATGCACAAGGTAGGTGCAATTTGACTACAGGGAAGGGAGATATGCTCGTTTGGGCATGGCGTAACGATAGTTGCGGCTATGCCATAGCGCGTGCCGATGCACTAAATCCGTTGGAAATACGCTTAGAACCTTACGGAAAGCTCCGATTCCCGGAGCAAATGAAGCTTGTCCCGCCTCCGGACGTTGCAACGCCTCTACCGGCACCTACGGAGGCGCAATCCCGAACTCTTGCCCGACGGCTCGCTTACGACGATAGCATTCGTACTGCCTATGAGGCAACTTTCCCCAAAAATAGCGATATTCTCCGCATTGCCACCGGTATTAATGCCGATCGGGATCGGTTAAGCCGTATCATCACAATGGCACGCGGTAACGGAAGGTCGCTATTAGCGTGGTGTAACGCGCATCCTAAGTTGCAGGCGATGGGCTTACGCCTTTTATCCGTTATGAGCGAAAAAGATGCTACCGATATGGATACCGCACTGCTTTCCCAATGGGTTCCCCGCATTCCACCGGATGTTTTGCCGGAACAACTTCGGTATCGCTTCAATCCGCGTATTGCTGCCGAGCCGCTCACCGATTGGTATGCTGCCGTAACTCGGTATATTGACGAAAGCACATTGGCGCGATTTCGGAAAAATCCCCACGCGCTCTCCGAATATGTATGCAACTTTCAGCGCATAGACGGCGATAACACCACAGGAACCTATATTTCGCCTGCCGCGGTACTCCGTTACGGCAAAACGGATTTGCGTAGTATGCGGCTCGTTTATGTAGCAATAGCGCGCACCGCGGGCTATGCCGCGCGCATCAATCCGCTTACCGGCAATGCGGAAATTGCCCTTTCCCAGCAAGAAGGCTTCCAACCGGCTTCGTTTGAAGTAGATACCGATCCGCGCTCCTTAGAGACGGGCGTTCTCTCACTACGCTATCAAGGGCGAGAACCCGAGGAAAGTATCCGCTATTACAGCCGTTTTTCTATAGCTGCGCTCCACAAGAATCGTCCTTTTCCTGCAACCCTTTATTATCCCGAATCGGAGGAATCTTCGTTTTCGAACCTATTTGGTGGTGGAGAAAATCAGGCATTGCCGTGCGGAATTTGGCTCTTAACGAGCGGAACCCGTATGGCGAGCGGAGCCGTAGTAGTGCGAATTGCTCCATTTGTGATTAACCCCGGTGCCGAAACATCCGTGCCGCTCCTGTTACCCCAGGATAGCAACGAACTGAGCGTTATAGGCAATATGGATTGCGAAAAGCATTATCGAGCGGCAAACGATACCGATAAGTCGCTGATTAGTAGCGTCGGTCGCGGTTATTTTGTATTGGCTCTGCTCAAACCGGGCACGGAACCCACTCGGCATCTATTGAATGATATCGAGAAAGTTAAGGCGCAAATGACCGCTTGGTCGCGTCCTTTTCTCTTCCTTTTCCCTTCGGAGCGCGATGCCAAAGCCTTCCGTGAAAGCGATTATCCCCAATTGCCCGATAACCGCAGCTTTGGAACCGATCAGAAGGCTGTTATTGAAAAAATGTTGCGTGCCGCCGTTGCGGATAAAGGTAGCGAGTATCCCATAATTGCCATTGCCGATTCTTTCGGCAGAATCGTGTATTACCGCACTGGCTATCACATCTCCACAGGCGAAGAGATGGTATCTTTATTTCCTAAATTATGATCAATTCCGACGAACTGTATATGCGCCGAGCCATTGAACTGGCGCAGATGGCTGAAGGCTTTACTGCCCCCAATCCGTTGGTGGGAGCCGTAATTGTGCATCATCACCGTATCATTGGCGAGGGGTACCACCATTGCGCCGGAATGCCGCACGCTGAAGTGGAAGCGGTTAGCTCGGTTAAGCCGCAAGCTGTAGCACTTTTGCCCGAAGCAACCCTATACGTATCGCTGGAACCTTGCTCGCATTACGGCAAAACGCCACCGTGCGCCGATATGTTGGTACAAAAAGGATTCCGAAGAGTGGTCATTGCGATGGAGGATCCCTTCCCGCAAGTGGCGGGGCGTGGTATCCGAAAGCTCAAAGAGGCAGGGATTGAGGTGACGATTGGCATATTGGAAGCGGAAGCGCGAAGCCTAAATCGCGTCTTTCTTACCAATGTGGAAAAGCTACGCCCCTTTGTAACGCTCAAATGGGCGGAAAGTGCTGATGGATTCATCGATGCGTTGCGTAACGCACCCACAGATAAGCCTATCCGCTTTAGCGATCCGTTGCGCGAACGGCACGTACATCGGCTTCGCCACCTACATGATGCCATACTGATAGGCAGGCAAACGCTCCTTGCGGATAACCCACTGCTCACCAATCGGCTCTGGTGGGGCAAGAGCCCCGTACGCATCGTTTTGGATAGTCAACTAAGCACGCTTGGCGAGCCGTGCCGTCTTTGGAAGGATAGCTCCGTGCCGGTCCGCATTGTGTGTGATGCCGATGCGCCCGAACCAACCAACCTTCCTCCGCACGTATCCCTAATTCGCAAGCCTAATTCCGTGGAAACGGGACCGGACGAAGCTACTCTTCCTGAGCCGAAGGCAAGCCGAACAGAAGGCGTTTCGGAGAGGCGAAAGCAACTTGCCGCACAAATTCCCGACTTGCTGCGTTTGCTCTACGCCGAGGGTATCCGTTCGCTTTTGGTTGAGGGGGGAGCCACTACGCTGCAATCCTTTGTTGATAGTGGCTTGTACGATACCATTGACCGCGAAGTATCCCCGATCCTCTTGCACAGTGGCATCCCCGCGCCCCGTCTCTCCTAACCCCTCTTAAAGACCTCATCCTTGTTCCCCAAAGGGCATCCCGACTGCTCTTTCGCTCGGGTTGCCTCCCGCCGAGTGATTCCCTATACGGTCAGCACGAAAGGTATATACCTCTCACGCGAAACGTATATACCTTTCGTTTGAAACCTATATACCTATCATCCGAAACGTATATACCTTTTGACGCAATAGCATAACCGCCTCGTGCAGAGGTATAACAGCTACTGAAAGAGAGCTCCGCAAAGAAACATTGAGAGCCGGGGAACGCCAATTAATGATTATAATCATTTCACGGAACAGCTATGCAATAGCAATCGAATCGGAAAGACAATTTTTTTGGTCGTATAGGTGAAAACGGATATGAAATAGGTCTCTTTGGAGAAAAAACATAGAAAGATCCTATCGGAGAGACGGATGAGAAAAAGTTGCTTCAATAGAGGATTGGAGCGTTGAGCCCCTACGTTTGGGGGCATATAAAAGAGGGGGGATTAGAGGGTGGTGGCGAGGAGGTGCAGCGCGTAGGCTGCGGGCAGGGCAAAAAGATAGCTATCGAGGCGATCGAGGATACCTCCGTGCCCGGGAATGATGTTTCCGGCATCTTTAACTCCGGCACGCCTTTTGAGCATCGATTGGAACAGATCGCCGAGAACACCGGCGGCAGCTACGATTAGTCCGTATAATGCGAGGATGAACCAATGATACGCCGCAAAGGTATGGGGGAAGAGAAGCGGTAAAAAGCAGGCAGCGATGGCCGCACAGCCCAAGCCTCCGCACAGCCCTTCAACGGTTTTGTGTGGCGAAACTTCGATCCAAAGCGGTCGTTTGCCTGCCAGCGATCCCACTAAATAGGCGGCAGAATCGGAAATCCATACGATCAGAAATAGCGCAATGAGCCGATCGCCACAGAAAAGTACCCCTCCCGATGTGCGAGGGCAATAGACGATCAGAGCGGTAAGGAATGCAGGAACGCCGATATAGGTTAGTGTCAGTAAGGAATTGCCAATATTGAGCAGTTCCTTTTGATGGTCGGAAAAGAGACTTCTGAGTAGCGTGTACATCAGAAAAATGAGTAGCGGAAAGGCAACTTCTGGGATAAATTGCCCCTTTGCCACCAACATTCCGCTCCAAAGCATCCATACGGCAAAGAGCGCATCCAGTGTAGTGCGGAGCGGACGGGTGCGGTTTACTCGGGTAAGACTATTAAGCTCAATAACGGAAGCGAGGAAGAAAAAGGCAAATATGACGCCGAAAAGCCATTCGCAAGCAAGAAAGAACGGCAATAGTATCAGAAGCACATAAACGGCTCCCGATACTACTCGTACCCAAAAGTTCTTTCCTAAATGCATCAAACAGCGGATCGGTTGGGATTAAGAGGCGGTGGCGTTGGACGCTTTTCCTCCTCCTCTTTTTGGTTCTCTTTCTCCTTTTGTTCGGCATCCTCGCGTGCCAATTCGTCGGTGCGGGATTCCCATGGGCGCTTGCCAAGGATGTTTTCTACATCTTCCGTGTAGATTACCTCTTTTTCAAGCAGAAGCGACGCGATTTTGTGATGTCCCTCTTCGTTTTCTTTCAGGATGTTTTTCGCGCGTTCAAACTGTTCATCAATGATGCGGAGTACCTCAGCATCAATCAGTTCGCCGGTTTTTTCGCTGTAGGGTTTGCTAAATCCGTACTCGTCCTGAGGGTCAAAATAATTGACATTGGGCAACTTGTCGCTCATTCCATAGTAGGAAACCATAGCTCTTGCCAGTTTGGTTATCCGCTCAAGGTCGTTGGCGGCTCCGGTAGACATTCTTCCGAGGAAGAGTGTCTCGGCGGCGCGTCCGCCCAAAAGACTACACATTTCGTCCAGTAGTACCTGTTCGTGCGTGATTTGTCGCTCTTCGGGCATATACCAAGCGGCACCTAATGCTTTGCCGCGCGGTACAATGGTTACCTTAACAAGCGGACTTCCGTAGCGCGTTTTCCAGCTTACGGTGGCGTGGCCGGCTTCGTGAATGGCAATACTGGAGCGCTCTTCCTGCGTAGTGATGCGGTTCTTTTTCTCCAAACCGCCAATAATTCGGTCGATGGCGTTATTGAAGTCCTCGCGATCAATGGATTGCTTTTTGCCGCGCGCCGCAATTAACGCCGCTTCGTTACAGATGTTTGCGATATCCGCACCGGAGAATCCGGGCGTTTGACGGGCAAGAAGCTCAACATCCACATCGGGGTTTAATTTGAGCCCCTTCATATGTACGTTGAAAATTTCCTTACGATCGTTGATGTCGGGTAGATCGACGCTGATTTGCCTATCGAACCTGCCGGCGCGCAATAGGGCACTATCCAGCACATCCACACGGTTGGTTGCCGCCATAACGATAACACCGCTGTTGGAATCAAAGCCGTCCATTTCGGTTAGTAGCTGATTGAGCGTGCTTTCGCGCTCATCGTTTCCGCCCAAATTGGCATTTTTGCCGCGTGCTCGTCCTACGGCATCAATTTCATCTATAAAGACGATGCAGGGCGCTTTTTCCTTCGCTTGGGTGAAGAGATCCCGTACGCGGCTGGCACCCACGCCTACGAACATTTCCACAAAGTCGCTACCGGACATGGAAAAGAAGGGTACATGCGCCTCGCCGGCCACAGCTTTTGCGATGAGCGTTTTACCCGTTCCGGGAGGGCCAACCAACAGAGCGCCCTTGGGAATCTTACCACCCAAACGGGTGAACTGCTCCGGTTCGCGCAAAAAGTCCACAATTTCCTTTACTTCCTGCTTCGCTTCGTTCAAGCCCGCCACATCCTTGAAAGTTACATTAACCTTGGTGCGGTCAAATAGCTTTGCTTTGCTTTTGCCAACGGAGAATATTCCGCCGCCGCCCTTACCTCCCTGTGTGCTCATCCGACGCATCAGATAGATCCAGAAGAAGATCAGAAGGACGAAAGGAATCGTGTTGAGCAGAATGGAACCCCAGGGGAAACTGCGCGCTGCGTATACTATTTCCGCGGAAATGGCTTGTGTATCCGTAAATTCGCTAAAGCGATCCACGGAAGGAATTTGGGTAGTAACCTCATAGGAGGTACTTCGGTTTCCCGGCGTAGTATTCTCAAATCGGCGTAATTCTTGCCGGCTGAATACTTCGCTGAGTTTACTATCTGCCACTTCACCCACAGCGGTAAGGGTTTGCCTATCCACCGTTATTTTGGAAAAGGCATCGCTCGCTGCATAGGTTTTGAATTCGTTCCAGCTAAGCTCCTTTTGCGCTTTCGACGGTTTAATGAACAAAAAGCCCAAAAGGGTTACTCCTATGATGAGGTAAATCCAAAACGGATTAAAGGGAACCTTCTGTTTAGGCGACAAGTTCTTGTTGTTTTTATTGTTATTGTATCCCAAGGACATTTTGTTTGCTATCTAATCAGTACGATAAAAGATCTATTCTCTTTTTCCTGTCATAACTAAAGTTGATAGTGCAAAAAGCGTGCCATTATCTTCCGTTAGCCTCCATAACGCGCAAAAAGTTTCCACCCCACAGAGCTTCGAGCGCATCGTCCGAGTAGCCACGGCGCAGCAATTCCACGGTTAAACGGATCAAATCGTTGCTTCCGCGCAATCCGATCAATCCGCCGCCCCCGTCAAAGTCACTTCCCACCCCAACGGCGTGAATACCTGCCACTTTGACTATGTGGTCAATATGATCTGCCACTTTGCGTATATCAGCCTCTCCGCGGTTGGGAGCAATAAAGCCATGGTACAGACAAACTTGCACCACTCCGCCCTTATCGGCTATAGCTTTGAGCATTTCGTCCGACAAATTGCGCGGATGATTATAGATTCCCTTTGCCGATGAGTGGCTGGCGATGATCGGTTTTCGGCTGATACGGAGCGCCTGGCGGGTTGTTTCCTCGGAAGTGTGGGATACATCCACCAGAATGCCCAATTCGTTCATCCGGAGGATCGCTTTTTCGCCTAAAGCACTGATGCCTTTGTGTGTACGTTTACTCCGTTGTGCCGCATCGCAAAGCGCATTATCTCCGTTGTGACAGAGAGTGATATAGACCACACCCCGCTCCCGAAACGTATCCAAACGGCTTAGATCCGTACCCATCGCATATCCGTTTTCGATGGACGGCACTATAGAGAGCAATCCGCTGCGCTTGGCGGCACGAATATCCGCTGCCGATGTGGCGTAGCATACCTTATCGGGATGCGCGTCGGTTTGTTTCTTAATGGCATCCAATTTATCTAAGGCATAGCGATATGCCTTATTGTGTGCTTCAGCGGTTAAAGCGCCTTGCGGCAAATAGGCTACCATAATGCTTGTCGATACCAATCCTTCGCGCATTCGGCACAAATCTACCTGTGAATCACCTCGTTTGGATAAATCTGTTGTAGCGGTAAAGGTCATTGGTGTATCGTTGTGCGAATCCAATACCACCGAACGCATGTGAATGGCTTTAGCGCGCTTATAGAGAGCGGCTTCGGTAACGAAAAACCGGAACAGACGTTTCATCACGGCATCGCCTTTTGCCGCCATCTGTTCGGGGTGCCACTGCACCGCTATGATATTTTTTTCGGGAAAACCGCTCAACGCCTCAATAACGCCGTCGGGAGCGGTGGCTACCACGCGCAAACCCTTCCCTGCTTTTTTTACCGCCTGATGATGTAAACTGTTCACCATCAGCAGAGTACCCTCTTTTAACCCGAGAATATCGCGCAGTTCGTTCCTACCTCCGGCGAGGCGCACCGAGTGGGATCCTACCGATAAATCCACTTTTGGCGCGTGGGCAATGCTCTTTCCCGGGAAATCGGTTGCCAAATCTTGGTAAAGAGTACCGCCTAATGCGATGTTAATCAGCTGCATACCACGACAAATTCCCAGCACCGGCATATTGCGTCGCGTAGCGAAAAGGGATAGAGGTAGCTCCATCCGATCGCGCGCCACCTGAATGTTTCCGATTTTGGGATTCGGTTCCTCACCGAAGTATGCAGGCAGCGAATCGCATCCACCGGTGAGCAGCAGCGCGTCAATAGTATCGAGCAACGAATCCAATAGCGACAAATTGTCCACTATCGGGAGAATTACCGGTACACCGCCGGCATCGCTCACCGCTTTTACATAGGCATCCGCCACGCTGTTACCCGCTTCCGTGGCATGAGCTACGAGCCCGATGACCGGTTTAGCGGCGTGATCCGTGCTTTGCGCTGCTTCGGCTTCCGCATACAACTCGTGTAATGCGGGCGAAAGCGGCTGTGCATCGGCTGCGTTAAGCATCGATGCGAGCATAATTAGCGTTATCGGAAATAAATTGCTTACGAGGTTCCACATTTTCTCCCATCAGCGTTGAGAACAGCGTATCGGCGGACAAAATGTCGTCCATCGTTATTTGTTTCAGGATACGGGTATCAGGGTTCATGGTTGTTTGCCAAAGTTGCTCTTCGTTCATTTCACCCAACCCTTTGTACCGCTGTACATGTACGCGGTTTTCGTTACCGTCCGCAAAGCGTTCCACAAACTCGCGCCGCTGACGTTCTGTCCAGCAATACGCCTCTTCCTTGCCTTTTTTGCACATATAGAGCGGTGGCGTTGCCAAATAGACGTATCCGTCCTCGATCAGTTCGCGCATTTTGCGGAAGAAGAAGGTTAAGATCAGCGTACCAATGTGCGCTCCGTCCACATCCGCATCGGTCATGATGATCACTTTATGGTAGCGTAATTTGGACAAATTGAGCGCTTTCGGGTCGTCCTCCGTACCTACGGTAACGCCCAAAGCGGTATAGATGTTACGGATTTCCTGATTCTCAAAAATTCGGTGTTCCTGTGCTTTTTCCACGTTGAGGATTTTACCTCTCAGCGGCAGAATAGCCTGAAACTCGCGATCGCGACCCTGCTTAGCGGTTCCGCCTGCCGAATCCCCTTCCACAATGAACAGCTCGCATTTAGCGGGATCCTTGGACGAGCAGTCCGCCAGCTTGCCGGGCAGTCCGCCTCCGGATAGTACTGTTTTGCGTTGCACCAAGCTGCGTGCCTTTTCCGCTGCCGTACGTGCCTGAGCCGCCAGCAACACTTTTTCCACAATCAGCCGGGCTTCTTCGGGATGTTCCTCAAGATAGGTAGCAAGTGTCTCACCCACAACGCGATCCACGGCAGGAGCGATTTCGCTGTTCCCGAGTTTTGTTTTCGTTTGTCCCTCAAACTGAGGGTCTTTTACCTGTACGCTGATCACCGCCGTTAAGCCTTCGCGGAAGTCGTCGCCCACAACGCTCACTTTTGCTTTACTCAACATGCCGGATTGATCCGCATAAGCCTTCAGCGTACGCGTCAGTGCACGCCTAAAGCCGGTTACGTGTGTACCGCCTTCAATCGTGTTGATGTCGTTTACGTAGCTATATACGTTTTCCTGATAGTCCTTGTTGTAGGTGATAGCAATGTCGATAGGCGGGAAGCCCTCCTTGTTGCATTCGATGCGGATGGGAGCTTCCAGGAGCGGTTCGCGGTTCCGATCCAAATAGGTTACGAACTCGGTGAGCCCGTTTTCCGAATAGAATTGCTCAAAAGGATACTCGGTTTTGCCATCCGCAGGAGCCTCTCTCTCGTCCGTAAGGCGCAGGCGAAGCCCCGCATTGAGGAAAGACAGCTCACGCAAGCGACGCGCAAGCAGATCGAACTTATATTCCGTTACGGTAAAGATGGTATCGTCCGGATAAAAGGTGATAATTGTACCGGTTCCGTCCGCATCGCCTACCACTTCCACGGGGCCGTCCGGCTTGCCTTCGTGATAGGTTTGGCGGTAAAGCTTCCCATCGCGCTTCACTTCCGCCACTAACTTTTTGGAAAGCGCATTAACGCAGGAAACGCCCACACCGTGTAAGCCGCCGCTCACTTTGTAGTTGGCCTGGTCAAATTTACCCCCTGCGTGCAGCGTAGTCATTACTACTTCCAGCGCACTGCGGTGTTCCTTGGGGTGCATATCCACCGGAATGCCTCGCCCGTTATCAATTACCCGAATGGCGTTCCCCGGCAGAATGCGCACATCGATATCGGTGCAGTAGCCCGCCAGAGCCTCGTCCACGGAGTTATCCACCACTTCATTAACCAAGTGATGGAGCCCTCGCTCGCTAATATCACCAATGTACATGGCGGGGCGTTTGCGCACCGCTTCCAAGCCTTCCAATACCTGTATTTTATCGGCGGAATAACTATTCGCGCCTTCGGGTCTGCCGTTCTCTAACATAATCTCTCTTATTCCATTGAAAACTAAATCAAAGAGCCTTGTTGCAGGTAACTTCCGCACATATAGGAATAGCCCGCTGCGAGCCGCCTCGGCAGCGATTGCTCTTTAGTAGAGCCCACACACGTTCGGCTGTTCTGTAGGGCTATGCCGCACAACGCTCTTTTCATCACTGCAAAGATACGCAAAAAGGCGCTTATGAGCATGCCCCCGCTCCCACCGGCTTACGGCCCCTTGGCGATAGGTATATACGTTTCGAGTAAAAGGTATATAGGTTTCAGTCGATAGGTATATAGGTTTCAAACGAAAGGTATATAGGTTTCGGCAGGGGGGTAGGGAGGGAAGAAACGGCTCGGATATGCTCAGAGTAACGAGCAAGTTAAATTTGAACCGAATCCCTCTGCAAAGATAGCCCAATTAAGGGGAAAGGTAAAAAGGATGTTTGGAATCTATCCCATTAAAGTACAATATATTGCGTACTAGCTAATAACCCAACTAAATAGATTTGTAACATATAGAGAGTCTGAGTTATACGAAGTGCGTTTAAGATTCTGTTCTACCTATCCAGAAAGCGATTCTGTTCCCATAATGTGCCGTATCTCCACCGACGGACCCATTGCACATTTCAGTTATAGATGATGTCAACAAATCTTACTTCTTAGTGGCGTTTTTGTCGGTTCAAAATAATTGAATATATTCGCGTTGCCGAAGTAACGCAATTCCTTCCGTGAGCGAAATCCTCCGGCTGCGGAAGTGGGGACAAAGGGGGAAGCAGTGTCAAACTGTGGCGAATAAACCTTTGCGATTCGTTCTTGTAGAACGTAAAATGGATTTTGGCGCAACCGCGGAGAAAAAGGAGCAAGAAGCCAAGCCCATGAGTGGGTATTGTATTGATTTCCGCAGTTTTTGCGAACGAATGGCGATGTCCACTATACTTAACTGTTATGGAGTGGAAGCTACATTGAACTATGCCACTGAGATTGGCCACGACATTGTGGCAAGTAGCGACGTCTTGAAGTTCGGCGATTTGGGGACATTGATTTCATCTTTCAAGAGCAAAATCGTTACTTCGTGTGAGGTTTTCAATGTGCAAAAACATATTGAAAAAATCTGTAGTTCGGCTCAATCCGTTGAAGAAGCATTTTACGTTTATCAATGTGACCTACGAGCAGACAGAGCCAATGTCAAGATAAACCCAACGCCAAACCCAATGAAGGAGCTAGCTCAAATGGAGGCGACGGACTTTAATCAAGTTTTTCGGAGCGATTCCATTTACCGGGAAGTCGCTTCGTACCAAATGATACAGAAAGATTATAAACCCTAAAAAAGAGAATTTATGAAACCGATCATTAACCCCATCGGGAAGGAAATCAGCGCCTTAGGTAAGGTGATTGACAACAAGGAACTCATGCTTGTACACCTGCAACTGAAAAGCGGAGAACAAGTTCCCTCCCACGACCATAAAGGACAGGAAGTATACTTCACTATAGTGAAAGGAACTGTGGAGGTTACTCTTGACGATACCGAGGTACATCGTATCAGCACAGGTACCGTTCTACATTTCCCCGGTGAAGCCCACGTAGGCGTAAATGCCATAGAA